>ULOQ01036018.1_pt1 | contig 17474 bp, 18 predicted proteins | sample 1952741 | NCBI WGS metagenome assembly ULOQ01 (sample SAMEA4835608, study PRJEB28245) | human gut metagenome | biome: gut microbiome; material: fecal sample | place: Denmark | collected 2008
TGATATCGGCGCCCAGTTCCTCTCTAATCTCACGGCGTACATCTTCAATCGGTGTACAATTTGGATCAGAAAAACCACGAGGGCATGCATACTGTCTTCTTCTGATTGCATGTCTGAACTGTTCCAGCAAAACATATTTTCCTTTGTGCTTCGCCAGAATAACCACACCATCGTTTCCATTTGGCAGGACTCTCTCATAAGCCATAAGTTCATTATCATCCTTGCGTATCGGGTCTACCACCATCATGTTATATGCGCTGCTGTAAACAACTCCATATTTACGGCTATGTAGCTCCTCGTCACGGAGGATCTGTTTTCTGGCCTCTAAAGTATCCAGGGACGCTATCGGATACGATTTATATTTCGAATCCTCTTTTGTTATATTCCTATCTTCACAAAGCTTTAAATATCTCTTCAGTTCTTTTGTCAATGTGTATCTTATTTTTTCGCCTTCACAAAAATGTTCAGAGTTATCTAATCCTTTCATGACCGAATTCACATATGCCTTACTTTTTCTAAAGGTAATCCGAACCATATCCCTAAGCAGTTGCCAGATTTCCGCTAAGGATTCTGATAATGACAAAGCATCAAGTCCAGGAATCTTAGCTATGAGCGAAGTCACGATCTCTGTAATTATCAGCATAACCATTGTCTGAATACCCGAAGGAACCGAATTCCAAAATGCTACAGCAGGTTTTATCCAACTATTTTGCATAGCTTTTGCGGTCCAATAATCACCTGTCAGTTCGGGACTTATCACTATTAGAAAACACAAAATAGCAAATACTATTTTCTTCAATATTCCACATAAAAGTTTCAGTTTTCTTCTATACTTGTCCTTCTTAGCGTTATTCTCATAATAGAATACATAATTCCTATCTATTTCTGGTTTATCCTTGACATAACCTACAATTCTTGCAGCATTAACGATCTTTGGGGGGCTATATTTTCCCAGTTTGAATGTCTTAAAATCATTTTTCTCATCAACAAGATATCTTTCATCACGTTTCCTTCCACCATCCCACGTGCGCTTCAATCGCTTAGAAAAGTCACATTCAAATGTATTCTCACCATGGCAGGCACTACCCCAATCTTCTAAATCCCTCACATCATAATGCCTTGACACGTTTGATATACTGCTCTCGCAAGCATAGTTATAACACAAATCAACAATTGCCTGTGCATATTGACACCCCTTGACATTTGTGCCTGTTTCTACCAATTTTTTAAGCTTTCTGATATACACTGAACGATTATTTTCATTCTTATTTTGCTTATATATGTTATCAAGTATCGTTTGAGCACTTCCCCACAGCTCCACATTATCTTTCGGAACATATAAACGTATAACCTTATCCAATATCGAACTGAATTTCCAACAGCCCAACTCACCATCAGCCCTTGGACTTATGTATATATCATGCATCATGCTCAATTTGATCACGGTTTCCATAAAGCTATACAAGTTCTCCAATATCTCAGCCATAGCATCCCAGGATAGATTAGTCTGGTGCTCACCATTCTTGTCCACTTCAACAAATATATCTATGAGCTCATCTCGCCTGTTCTTATAATCATCATTATACTGCTCACCATTCTCATTCTTCTTTAGTGCCAAAGCCATCTGACCGTACTCATATATTTCAGACAAATCAGAATACAGAAGGCACCTCTTCATAATTGCGGTAAGTCGTTTCTGGCTATATTTCAATGGAAGTGCGGAATATATAAATTGCTTGTCATCCTCTATCGAATCCATCAAATACTGGGACACAGTACGTATATCGCCATACTGGGATATCTTGATAACCCCACTATCAAACAATTTCAGCAAAGCCTCTTTGTATTCTCCGTTTTTTAGCAGGCTGAAAAAGCCCCTCGAATCCACCATCTGATTATAAGTCAAGACAACTATATTACCATTTGTCACAATCTCATCGTACAAGGCAGCCTGTCCCGCAATTATCTCCTCATCTGTTTTGCGCACAGAATCCAATTCAAACAAATATACATATTTACTCATTCCTTCACACTCCCGTATCCTACATTCCCCTCAATCTATCTGCGTACCACCTGATAGTTTGCCGTATTCCATCATCGAAATTCACCTCCGGCCGCCAGCCAAGAGTCTGTTCAATCTTAGTTGAATCAATAGCATACCGCAGATCATGGCCTTTCCTATCGGTGACAAATGTTATGAGTGACTCGGGCTTACCCAATTCCCTGCAAATCATCCTGACAATTTCAATATTTGTCCGTTCACAATGACCACCTACATTGTATATCTCACCAACTTTTCCCCGGGTCAATATCGTATCTATGGCACGGCAATGGTCATCCACATGTATCCAATCCCTGACATTTATCCCCTGTCCATAAACAGGCAGCGGCCTGTCTGCCAATGCATTTGTCACCATCAAAGGGATAAGTTTCTCAGGGTACTGGTATGGTCCATAATTATTTGAACACCGGCTGATGGTAACCGGTGAGCCATACGTTCTATGATAAGCCATAACCAAAAGATCTGCAGCCGCCTTCGAGCTGCTGTACGGCGAGCTCGGACAAATAGGCGATTCTTCAGTGAATAACAAATCCGACCTGTCAAGAGGCAGATCTCCATACACCTCATCCGTACTGATCTGATGAAATCTGCCGACATCATATCGCATGCATGCATCCATCAACACGGACACACCCTTGATATTAGAATCAAGGAACACCTCCGGGTTATCTATAGATCTGTCTACATGCGACTCTGCCGCAAAATTCACGACCACATCCGGCCTCTCCGCCTCAAATATACGATACATCTCACATCTATCGCATATATCCGCCTTATAAAAAACAAAATTAGACCTGTCCAAGACAGGTCTAATCGTATCCAGACTTCCCGCATATGTGAGTTTGTCCACGCACACAAACTCATACTCAGGATGTCTGTCCATCATATAAAATATAAAATTACTACCAATAAACCCAGCTCCGCCGGTGATAAGAATCTTCATATGTTATACCTCTTTATGCAAAACAAGTTGTGTTTGGTATAAGTATAACATAAAGATGGATAAAGGGTACTTTTTAATATTAGTATTATAAATACATCGAACACTAATATTACTGCGAACTTCAAATTTTCTTCTTGTTGACTACACTCTGCAATAACACCTTTTTACACCTCAATTATATCGTTTCTTCTATTTCCAATTTCAAAAGGTATTAGCAATAAAAACTTCTCCCGTTTCATTTCTTAATTATTTGCACCCGCTAACACAAAATTGCATTATTTCAACTTTAAATAATTAGACTTTAGCCGATCTAAAAATTTAACATCATTTTCTTCTTCACGACTTAATGCAGTCAAATCAACAGGTGCTCTACAAATCCTTTCTAATTCGTTTTTGATTTTCTCTCTCTGTTGTCCTATCTCAGATGAATATTCCTCATATATTAACAAAATATCAATATCATTATAACTATCATCCAATCTCAATACCGAACCAAACAAATATACTCTCTCAAAACATTCCCAATTGTCAACAAGCTCTTTTATTCTATCAATGATTCTTTTACTTGATTCTTTTAACATATTCATAAAACGCATTCATAGTTAACAACTTTACATTCATTTTTTCAGCCAACTCATATGCTTGTCCAGAAATGCAACTATCATCATTCCAATTATGTAGATTAACAATAATCGAATCTTCCTCTGGTGCCATTTCCATCAATTTTGCTTGACTTAAACAATATTCATAAATAAAAATCATTTTTTTATTATTTATGCTAATCTCTCTTAAATTTTCATTATTTACAAATTGAAAATTTATTTTTTTAGTTCTAATATATTTTAATGCAAAATTTAAACTAGCTAGTCTTACTCCTGTTTTCGCAAAACATTTGTAATCGTAATACATCTGTCTAATTCTAGGTGTATCATCCAGGAACACTTTATCCACTATATTATTTTCCCGTATTACTAAATAGGGACGTTCTATTCCCATTTGTATATCAATAAATTTTCCCTGTTCATTCAATTTCTGTATTAATAACTCCAAACTTTCTGTAGATGGTAAAATAGTCCCATCTGCTGGCGCAATTCCAAACATTGAGTTAATTTCTACTGGGAATAAAATTTCACGATTCTTTTCGATATCACCACGTGTAGCTTCAAACTCTTCAATGTGAGTCAAAAAATTATATACAAATTTTAGATTTGAATAATTTTTATCTTGATGTCTCTGAAACAAACCCATATTTGACGATAACAAAATTTTTAATTTTCTATTATTTATCAATAATATAGGTTCGAACTTATCCCACAATTTTTTATTATCTTTTTTATAATAATTCTCATAAATAGTTTTATTTTCCATTAACAAAGGAAAAGCTGCTTTTTTTAACTCCTCAAATGTTTTAAACCGATTTTCGAAAAGATTATTCAATTCTTCTTGTCGGATTTTCTTCCAATTCAAAACCTCTTCAGCTGTAAATTTATTATTCTTGTCAAAGTCTGTATGACAGTTTGGGCATAACAAAACTAAATTTTCAAAAGAATTATCTGCTGTTTTACAATAAGGATCTATATGTGCTTTTTCAACAATATCCCCCTTTCCTGTAAACAAACAACATCTACAACTTGGATTCATACAATACCCCATGGATTCTGCATACAATCTTCTTTTTACGTTTTCATCTATATACCTAGATCCCATATTACCCCTTTCTTTTACATAATTAATACCGCCATTTCATATATGTTTTAACATATTTATCTATATCCTATTTTCATCTACCACAACACTAAGGCTCTTTCACGCAACTCCTTACACAACCTAATAATAACCTCTGTATCTTCCCTCCCATTGTATATCAAATGTTTATATTCTAAACACACTTAATTAAACAGATACCATGTTAAACCACTTACCGTGTCTACAACTACTTTGCACCCAATATCATTTGTTATCCTGTAGAATGTTCACTTGCACCTAGTACCTCTAATAGACCTCTTTCCATTTAAACTTCAAACTGTTTTAATTCTTCTAGCGGTTCCTTACTTGTATCAATACACATGCCGTCTTTCAACCAGTCTGCTTTCGTATATCCTGTTCCCGTTACTTCATATATCTCACCTTTTAGACCTACAGGCTTAACCCAGCCCCATGTAATAAGCCTATCCAATGCTTCTTGCCATCTAGCGGATTCTCTCTGTGAATTATCAGCCATAAACTGTTTGCCATCAGCTGAAACCTGAACTGATGAACCTAGCGTAGCAAGTTTGAATATTTGCCCGTTACCTTCAGCTGCATATACTAAAAGGAATGCCGAATCAACTGGAATTCTACCAACATCATCTTGCCCTACTACCGGCGCGTATTGTTGTTCTTCCTCCTCTGCATATTTACATTCTTCCGCCCTTTTTTCCGTAATATTGGCTATTCTATCTAAAAATTTATCCCGATGTCGTTCCCATGTTGCCTCATCCATCTGACGAAGTTCAAATTCTTTTATAAGTTCTTCCTTAAACTCAGTCAATCTATATTTTAATGTTCTGTTATCTGAATCATCCAATTTAATTGAGATCTGAGTCTTATCAATACATCCATCTAGCTGATTAAATTGAAATCCTGGCAGTAAAACACCTGTCCATTTATGTTTCATTGCCCATGCTGCTCCCATTTCATTTAATGATGCTGCGCTACTATAATAATTCTTTGAAAAAGCGTAAATCACATGAAGGTCACTATTGTGAAATTCATTAACAAGCCACTCGTATACCTTATTATCAAGCGGAATACAATACGGAGGAACTGATGAACAAATTATATCTTCATCTCTTAATCCCAGAATTTCAAGCAATACTACAAATGCTTCAACATAATCAGCATCTTTACTACTATGTGATATAAATAATTTATGTGGTTTGTCCATCTTACAATTCTCCTCCATAGATTCAGATAGCATTTTTTCTAATACTGTCAATTTAGCTTCTAATTGAGCAAATGTTAAATCATCACTAAAGTTTTTCCCCATTTTTGAAAAAAGATGAATTATATCTTGGACTATTTTACTCTCTGGAAGTTTTTCCAGTTCTGCTTCAATTTCTGCTTTCCACAGCAAATATTTTTCATCATTATGAATCGTTTGGTATGTAGTCTGAATAGCAGGCTTTCCGGCTGGTTTTCCAAAAGATATATACTCTGTTTTGAATCGTTTTCTTATATCTGGAGTCTGTTCAATAAGTCTAATTAGATTTTCATTTTCCAACTACTTTTCCCCTCCTCATATTATCATAAATGTTGTCAAAGTATTCGTAATCAATACAATTATTGTTTGTGTTATACCCTTAAATATTTCTAATTGTTTGTATAGTTTCATATTTATATAATCTTGTTTTTAGTTTTTAGTTATATTTTAAATATTATACCACGCATTTGCATTAACGTAAACTCTCAACGCTCACCTGCATTCTCCCATAACCACAAATTGCCAGCCCTCCCGGGCTGGCAATCACCTAACATCCATATAAACATCCTATCTACAAATCCCCAAACAAATCTTTCTCATACATACCGTCCGCAATCATCCCCTTAAAGCTCTCCTTAACAGCCTCAACATCCTCCTTATACGTCATACCATACCAGGTATCATTCGTCCGGAGAACCTTAACTGTCATCTTCTTCTCATCCAGAAGTTCTCCTATGAATGTAGGAATAAGGAACTCTGCCTTAAGTGGATCAGTTGGAACCTCCGTCTCAAAGAACTCCGCAAATCCTGCCTCCAACATATCCAGGAATTCCGGTGTCAGTCCCCACATGTTCATGGACACCAGAGACTCCGTATCAATGGCTGTGCCATCCGTCTCTGCACCATCCACAGTCTTGACGATATTCTTGGTCTCCACCACCTCTGTCAGATTATTCTGATCGTCCATCTTGCAAATGCCTCTGGTCACACTACCATTATCAGACAATGTATTCTTAAGTACGAATCCAGCCATACACGACTGTCCTCCGTTCACCAGATACTCATGAACCAATATGAACCCTTCCTTGCCATAATAATCATCTGCATTTATCACGACAAATGGTGTCTTCAGAATGGATTTAGCTGCAAGCACGGCCTGTCCTGTTCCCCATGGCTTAGTTCTGCCTGCCGGCAGCTCCCCGGGAATATCCTCAATATCCTGAAATGCATAATCAACCGTAACGCCAGATTTCCCGCAAATGGCAGCAATCCGATCACCTATAACAGATCTAAATTCTCTCTCAATATCCTTGCGGATAATAAATACAACATGATTAAATCCTGCCTCTATGGCATCATGGATTGAATAATCCATGATAATGTGCTGACCATCATCTACAGGCTCCAGCTGTTTTATTCCGGTTCCAAATCTTGAACCGATTCCTGCAACCATTATAAGTAAAGTTGTCTCCATTTGTTTTCTCCACATTAGTAAGTAATAAGTTTATGTTCATCTTTATTATCTACAAATAAACTCAAATAATAATATATACTATTTGTTACTATCGCAACTGCCTCAATTGTTTTAGTACTGCACTGGCATATTTAAATAAATATATACGCATGAAACTTAGCTTAGCATTATTCACAGAATGTTCACTTGCACCTGGCACCTCAGGCATCTTATTCAATTGCTGATTCAATCGGTTTAAACAAAGCAAACTAAACCAATCCTAAACCGATTAATCTTTTAATATCCAGTTAGCTTTACGTTGGTTTTCTCCATCCTTTTCAATAACATTCTTATTTTTTAAGGTCGTTAATAAGTTGTGAACTTTATGTTTTATTTGGTCATCCGACAATGAATCTGGTAACTTATCCCATAACAATTTGTTAATTTCTTTTCTATTTGCTTTTGAATATTGTTTCAGATATTCAATAATTAATGTCTTATAATACTGATCATCCAAGTCTTTAATTTTTATATAACCTGCTTGATCCTCAATACTTTTTGCAACTGATGCTGGCAAACACAAATAACAATATTATTTTATTTTTTCAATCATATTTTCAACAGATTTGTATGTCAACTGTTCTGTCTTAAAATATTTTCTTAATAGTTCTCCAATTCCCTTTGGGAAAAAAAGTAATGTCTCAATAACCATGTTTGTTTCAGCAGAAAACTTAACTGTCACAATATCTTGTAAATCTGATGAATTCACATCCTGAATTATCATTGTTCCAGTCGCCTTTACTCCATTTGGTGTAAACTCGCCAAATACAATTTTATACAATCCTAATTCTTTAAGCAAACGAAGTACGATTTTATTTCTAGTTGAAAGATCATCCAGTTCTAAAAACTTTTTTTTATTTGATTGAACATGGTTATGATGACTCCCCATAGTTGCAACAACTTTATTTCTAATTTGAATCTCCCCTATTTCTTTCTTTCGTTTCAATTCCTGAATTATTTTGTCCTTGTCAGAAACTAAATCTTCGACACTTATAAACTTACACTGTTTCTGATATTTATGAATATCACAATTACATACAATTTCAAAAGAATCACCAATCTGTTTTCCCTTTTCTTTATTTCCAGTCAAGATTTTAGAATCCAATTTTACGTGTTCAGCATAACAAGGAACTAACAGCACACTCAATAGTTCAAAATAATAATCGTCCTTTACCATTCTTTCATCATCATAAACCTCAAATTCTTGATTTCCATCACATTCATCAATATCTATGTTCTCAATATATCTTGCCAATACATTATTAAATGAATTATTTAATTGCATGATCATACTTTTTAAATCTCTGTCTTTAATCATCGAAATATGTATCGGAAATGGCTGTATTATACGTCTTTGCATTTTTTCTATCATTCCGCGATAGACAGCAATAGGGACTCGTTTACTTTTCTCCGGATATGAAGCAATTTTAATCACATCCATAAAAAAAGAAATATTTTCACGTATTTCTCTTTCGTTTGAAAGATCAAACATATATGGATCTATCAATACACTCATGATAGCCCCTTTCTTTCGAATGATGCCTCAAGTATTGAATTAAGTAACTCTTGCGTCTCATCTCTAAAATCTTCTGGATAATCAATATTTCCAAAACCAGAAATATTTGCAAATGTTACCTTCGTTCCACTTTTATTTTGGAAAAAATTCACTGCCGTAGCATCTTGCGAATATTGTTCTTTGACAATATGATATCTAAGCCTTAACAAAAAATATTCACTATGTGTCTCTAATATAATTTTTCTGCCATGTTTGCAATATTCTGTAAACATGTCAGCCAACCGACTCTGAGAATATGGATGTAAATGAAGCTCTGGCTGTTCAAAAACCAATATTTCATTTGGTTCAGATAATAATACAGATATCAATACCGGCAAAACCTGACTTGTCCCAATACCCACATTCATAATATCAGATTTAACTTGTTCCATATTCTCTATAGAAACACTAAATCCAAATGAGTTCTTCTTATCAACATCAACAGAACTTGCAACATTTAGATGAATCATCCAAGCAGCCAAAGCATCTGATAACGTACATCGTTCTATTCTGTCGGGTAGAATATATTCTTTCTCTTTTTTATTCTCATGCAACAAAACAGAGGCAAAATAAGCACCTGTTGGTCCAACATATTTAGGGATTGTTTCAAAGCCAATATTATATAAACCTTTGGGAGCTTCTCTAATAGGTCCCACAAAAAATACTTTAGACAATATATTTTTCAAAAAGTTTTTATAAAAATCTAAAGCAAACTTTAGCTGAGTAAGATTATCTTTTTTTTCTCCATCTGCAAAGAAAAGCCTAAATGGATTATTGCCCAACGAAAAAACACCTTTAAAACTTGCTACTTCATGCTTTTTTTCTGAATACTCAAATAAAAAACTTTCATAATTTGATACAATATCATTAATACCTTCCATATCACCTTGCATAGAAAGCGCTAATTCCAGTATTTTCAAACGTATTTCTCTTGGTATAATTCTTGATATAACTTCAAATCCAGGAAGCTCAAGTTCTCCAAATTTATCTATGATATTTTCAATCTTCCTAGCCATTTCTCCATGTTCTGCCGAAACACTGTATTGTTCATCCGAAGTTGATTGAATTCTATCCATGAGTTTTAAATAAAATTTTTCAATTTCGTTTAAACTTACTGGCTGATCAGTTTGTACTGTTGTACTCTTTTTTGTTAAAAATACTTTTAACAACTCATTCAATAATTCTGCAAGTCTATTATTAATCTCAATATCATAATGAATGTAATACTTTGTCATTATTAAATTAGAAACTTTCGCACTAAACTGACTTCTTTCCCCGTTAATAAACATATAATGTATCTCATCATTAGAACGCTCAAATGATATTGTTAAGTTTTGATAAGTAATGTCTAATTTGGACAATATAGCTGATATTCCATCATTCGCACGTTCAAAGCGCCAATTTATTTTAAATTCATCGTCATCAACTTCATTTTCCGATTGTTCCGCTTCCTCTAAAACTACAGCAAGGCAAAAAAAATCTTTTTCTGGATCAGCAATTACATCATCAAAATCGCCTAATGCAACATATTTCCCTGATAACAATAATTCCTCATCAGGACTATTACATTCTATTGTTTGTTTCATAATCAAGAGTGCCTGTAATGCAGTACTTTTTCCACTGCTATTAGAACCAAGTAGTACTGATAAATCAGAAAAAAGAATTGTCTGTCTTTCTGTATAAGATTTAAAATTTTCTATTTCTATCCCTTTTAATAAAATTGCCATATTTCCCCCTTATGAAAAAATCAGTCAACTAAAAAGTTGACTGAAAATATCTACGTATACTAGTATTTGTAATTCTTGATCCATTAGAATATGCAAATTTCCAAGGACTTTGTGAATGAGTTAATTCAACTAAATCGTACGCTGTATATCTACCATATTCTAGCCATATTGCTTCAAGCGTTTCTCTAACATTTTTATCTACTATTCTATCGCTCCCTTCCAATTCCGGGATTTCAAATCTTCCATATTTTTTAAATGTTTCATATACTCTTTCATTTACAGGGCCATATTGCCATGCACAAAAGTCGTCACTAAATACCGGTCTATTATCCCACACGTAACTCCACCCCTGAGCTAAATACAAAAGCTTCTGTAACTTTAATGGAGTTAGGGAATATTTTTTTTCCCCATATGATAAAAATATCAAATAACGTGCCGCATCCAATATATCAACCATAGTCTTCCTCCTTATTCACGATATACTTTTTTCCTAATTATACTCATAAGGCATGAGATTATACATATTTTTTGCAAATTGTCAAGCAATTCACCTGTTATAGTATAACAAAAACATTATTTTTTTTCAATTAACTAATGATATATTTTTACGAAGATCCATTCAGAGCCAGAATGCTTCTCTAAGCTCCTCAACCTCATCATACGGAAAGCACTCGGCAGCCCCTTCGTTTTCTTCCAGATAATTGATAATCTCTCTTGCCAATTCAATCCCCTTCCGACTGTGTCTTACGCCACCGTTCTCTTTCTGAACGTTCTCTTCAACTTTTCTTGCCACCCACACCTGGTCATATATTTCCAACTGAGTTATTATTTTTCTCACGCCAGAATAATAAAGCGGTTCATTACTTTCCGTCGGCTCGCCGAGTGCGCCATAGAGAGCATAACGCTGCCGCATGATGCCATCGGCATTCAAATCCATCGGCACATGTATTCTCACATTGTCATCTGGCAGAATCCCACCTTCAGACTTTTTCTTTCCAGTGACTGCTTTCTCCATCTCGTCTTCCGTTTCATATGGTACTTTCACAGCCAATGAAGGGTCATTGACATAGAGCATTTCTTCCGGTATTGGGTGGATATCTAATTTGTGGTGCATATAAATCACGCTCCTTTATCGAAGTGGTAAACTTTTTCGCTAGCAGCCGAGTTTTCACGAAGAAATCTCAAACGTGCAAATGCAAATGTTCGTCTGCACCTGGCACCTCTAATGTCCTCTGTCGCACAAGAATATTCAATTGCTGATTCAATCGGTTTAAATCGATTGAATTTGATCATATTAAACCAATCATAATCCCCATTTTATAAGGATTTTGAGTATTGATTGGTTTAATAATCGGTTTAAACAAAGCAAACTAAACCAATCCTAAACCGATTAATCTTTTAATATCCAGTTAGCTTTACGTTGGTTTTCTCCATACTTTTCAATAACATTCTTATTTTTTAATACCGTTAATAATGTTCCGTCCGCACCATAGATACGCCACATAATACTTGGAGCGGCTGTGAACAAATAGTCAAAATCAGAATTTCCCAACAAAAGCATTGCAGCATTTGTAACCTTGCCACCTATTAACAACTTCATCTTCGTCAAAAACTGTTCATCTGACATACCATCAACTTCTTTAGAAATGAGCTCTTGTGCCATGAGCTATTTTATTTAGTTAGTGTCCAACTTCATTATACAATCGGCGAATATATATTTTTCGACATTGATAACTCCATTATAGCAATCGTTATATGTATTCTAATTTCTACAACATTGCAGACTCTGCCAACTGCCAGCACACTAAACACATGCTTTTATTTTCAAATGATATTTCCATATACAATGCAGTCGCACCTTCTGGTTTCACCATTCCGCTAAATTGTGTAGAACGGGGGTTTTCATAATCTATAGCAAAATCACAGTACTGCCTAAATATCACCTGTTCAGATCGTTTCCAAATAAACTCTGCATGAGCACGTACCAATAACTGCTCATCGCCATCTTTATACCTGCGAATATAATATTTTTTATCCTTCGTACCTGAATACACTACACCAATTTTATCTCCATAATAATTACATTGTTCTATAAATAGTCCATTACATTCAAAACAACTACGATCAACTCTTATACGATTCCTGTATTTTACAAACAAGTTGTAATCTACACAACGCAGTTTATTCAGCAAAGACTGGCGCTCTATATCATTTCTACAAACTATACAGCAGAGTGTATCTTCAATAGGAAATTCTCCAGGGTACACAATTTCTGCCTGTCTATATTTCTTTTCCAGATTCGGATTCTCCATGTAACCATTCTTATATATTTGTTGAAAATTCAAGTTAGCAAAGGCTTCCACTCCGTTCTGCAGTTGGTCTCCAAATCCAGCTAGAGATTTCTCTGAAAACATAGTTCCTTTCTTTTTCAAAACAGATGCTAGATCAAACAAAAAAACACAGGAACTGGTACATTAGTCTTACTTTTCTTCATTCTGTCATAATGACTATTCAATGCCGTACACAAAAATTAATTCATTATACCTCACCCTTTCACTCCCTCAAAAAACTTATCCATAGGATGCCTGTCCCAAGAATTAATCAACGCCTTACCTCTGTCCCGCATTTTTGCATCATCAATATAACTACTCAGATTATCGACTGATATATTCATCATGCACATAATCTCCTGGAGACTTACATTCATATCCAGCAAATGCAAAAACAACCATCTTCTTAATCCTGCCGGAGTTATCATGTTAATCCCATTTTGATTTTTAATTGTTTTGTTTATTCGATCAAGCATTCCATTGATACTGTCCTCCTTCAATGGAGTCATATATTTAGTTGTGCAGTTACCAAATACATATACCGCATCCTCAGGCTCCTCCATCCAAAGTTCCTTAAGGGATTGTTCCAATATCCTTGGCAGCTTTACAGATTGAGCATCCATCTGTATATGCGTCATATCCTTCGCTATCTCATAATCCCATCTAAGTGAACATAACTTTCGACGTTCTATCCCCATTCCCATGATCATCAAAAATAAGGTTATGTTTCTTGTTCCATTCCTATCCTTAGACAGCGCATCTATAAGCTCCCGAACCTGTGCTGCTGTAATATCCACAAACTCATCATTCTTCTTTCGCAATATATCCTGGCAACGTCCCAGCAATTCGTCACGCCCTCTTGCAAATTCCCCATCAGGACCTGTCTTACTTATCATAAATCCCTTTATATAAGAAAACTGATTCTTTGCACTTGTTTCGGAATTTATGTTACTGCTTGCTTTGACATATTCCTCAAAATCGCTAAATGTAATATTCATATAAGTTACTTGTGAATAATTGTACCTATTCTCTGCATAGTAATTAAAAAATCTCTTAAGAGCACCACTATATGCCGCCCAGCTGGCCTTATTCGTGCTGTTAAAGTTTCTGTTCTTATATTCTGTTATATCCGCAAAGTACTTGGCATTCCTTGTCTCTCCAACCAAGTTATCATATGACAGATATTTAAAATAGTTATTATCCTTACTGCCTGTAAATGACATTGCAAATACTATTCTGTCACAGGTAAATGACTCATCTCCCCGGTATATATCCTTATTTAATAACCATATACCTTTCCTGTGCAAAAGAATACCCCACTCATATCCCTTGCTATCGAGAGCCCCTTCAAGTTCACTGAGAGCTTTCTTTTCACCCTCATTCCTGTAAAACCTTACTATAATCTTGGTATCAATAATACAATCACAGACTTTACCATTTTGCTTATTTATGTTTATTCTCTTACCTGAATAATGTAAGCTATTGAGAAATAGTGGCAAAATATTGTGTTCATAATAATCCAAACCTATATCTTTTTCAGTTACCAGTTCCGACTTCAATTTTGCTAGTGGCTTATCCTGCCGCCCTGTTGTTTCCAAACGAAATATTCCTTTCTTCTGTTTTTTAACGTTAAATATATAAAGGTTCCACTCATAACCTTTATATATCTATACTAACACTGGGTTATCGTTATTTCAAGGAAATAATAATGTCAACAAGTAGTCTTTTTTGTTCATACCTCATTCATGTGGACCTGAGTCCTCTTACTGCCGGTCATTATTTTCTCTCTGTCTGCCTCCTTTTTTCAGCTTAAACACATTCCTTTGAAAACATTAGTCTGCTTTTTATTTGTAATAGCAATATCATGAATTTTCGATATAAAAGTCCAAATATTTATGCTGTGTCTCACAGTATTTAATATAGTTTGTCATCAAAGAAAGACATTCCACTCTATCTACTTTTAATCCTGACGGATGCGCCAATTCATTACGAGTCAATCTTAAATATTCAGGCATTGCCTCGGATCTCATAAATCAATGTTATGTTTTAATAATTTCACTAGAATAATTATTTATTATTTTGATTCAAAATTTTAGTATTTCCCCATTTCATATATGTATTTCATTCCAACACAACATGTTTAATGTCGCGCCAAACTTCTAACATCAAACAATATTTCAAAGTCATCCAAACCATTATCTAAAAAATCAATTCAACCTTGAAATAACCACACCTAATACCATTCACAACCTTTACAAAATCGCTGTATATTCTAATATCTATTTTACAAATATTGCAAATTTCTTTCACTAGGTATAGTCCTACACCAGTACCATCACTATTATGTTTTTCCGTATTTCGCCCTCGATAATTTTTTACAAATATTTTTTCCAACTCATCCTCTTCGCAATATGGGCCAAATGATTTTATATTAACAAATAAATTATCTCCTGTCTGCTCAAAAGTCACATCAACATCATTCTGACCTATTGTATATTTTACTGCATTTTCAAACAACAAAAATGGCAGTATTTCAGCATATGCATTTATCATATTATATGAAAATTGAGTTTCCCCATGAAAATGTATTGTTACATCCTTTTTCTTATATCCAATTAGAATATATCTAATTTTATCAAATTTCTTATATACATTTACATTTGCCATCGACGCAATTGTTAACATATCTATATTTGAAACAAGATCATATACCGAATATTTACATGCAATTAATTGTTCCATTGCGTTTATATTTTTGACTTTATTTAATATTTCTTTAGGTATATTTGACATATCCGATATATTTCTGATTATCTCATCAGACTTGTACATAATATGTGAATCCAATTTACGCACATCATGCAATAAATCTTTATGAATACTCTTCTCCCGTTCCATCTCAGTTTGCAGTTTAGTAATTTCTACTTGTGCAGATAATAATCTTAAAAATAACTGTTCAGATATTGTTGTTTGAGTATTATCTTGCCTTGTTGAAGTCATCTTTTTACAATGCTTTTTTACTCGTATTCCAATAACAAAAAATGAAGTTTGACCATCTGTTTTGTGATATATTGTATATCCAGACGGACACTGATAAAATCCCTCACCTTGTGTCATAATCTTTTTGTAAAAACTGGAACACGGCTCCTGTTTATATTTATTTTTACATTTATTACATATTTGTATAACACTACCATCACTTACTTGGTTTTTATAAAGAATTGGCAATAAATTATCCATCTATATAGCTTTTATAAGTTCAACAAGAATTGTAGAAATAAATTTGCTAAAAATATTTTTAATATCTCCATCAACAGATGCCTCCAAATTCTTGAAATCCTTAAAATCTCCTTTCTTATATGATTTCACAAATATATCCTCATATCTTGCAACAGTAATCAATGACACATCTTTTTCCAAAAGTTGATTTCGGAATTTTTTCCACTGAAAAATAGGATCAGAAATCATATATAAATATTTATCCAGATTCTCCAACCACGATTCCGTTGATAAACTTTTTTGTAAAACATCATCTGCTTTTTGTATATAACTATTATAAGATGGATCATATTGACTTGCAGTATATGCAAGTACTATTTTTTCTGGATAGTTCTTCTTGATCTCCTGAATAACAAAAGCCCCTTCATATGCATTAGATATCTTTTTGCCAATACCTCTTATATCACATAAAATTATAGGATATTCACTTACATCTCTTATATTGTCTATATCACTTTTATTAGTAAATCTATAATTATTATTCTCAAGGAACTCCTGAGGAGCAAAATCTTCATCATCAATAATTAAAATATCTGTTTTTTTACGCAAATCATTTATTCTCTGTTGCTTTGCTATTTCAGATACAACAATATCTTTAATTGTATAACTAGTAATTGTTATCTTTGGTATTCGCACATAACCCCCCCAATATTTGTTGATATTATATTACACATTTATTTGTCATATTTCTCCAAGCATCTACAAAACATTATACCATTCGAGTCTATAGTTTAACAATCCATTGTCAGTATTTTTGTGTATATTTTTAAATATTATATATTTATGTTTGTAATTACCGCCTATTATATCTTCACATATTAACACTCATTATTGATTGATAGCTTCCTCATGAAATCGTATTAACTTTGGACATTGTATATGTTACCTTACTATATGTTTTTTTAATACTTCAAATGTATTATCATGTTATTCAAAAGAATTCAAAAAAATTTTATATTAAGTGGCAAAATCGACACAGTTATATGTTGCATAGCGTTCACTATTCCCACTTGTAAGTATACATCGATTGCTTCTTGTTTTTGCTCAGGAGTGTACATAGTGGGACGTCTCCTCATATAATCAAGTCTTTTTTGTTGAAATTA
>ULOQ01012804.1_pt1 | contig 16581 bp, 10 predicted proteins | sample 1952741 | NCBI WGS metagenome assembly ULOQ01 (sample SAMEA4835608, study PRJEB28245) | human gut metagenome | biome: gut microbiome; material: fecal sample | place: Denmark | collected 2008
TCCAGCTAGTTTGTCTTCACTCATTTTATCGCTATACAGAACGGTCACATTAACCCCTCTTTTTATTGCTGCTCGTACCGCATCTCTTATGAGCGGTAGATCATTAATTCTTTTATATGACCAAGAGACCATAATGAGGTATTCTTTTGCTGAGTTTATAACCTCTGCTATTGTAGTATAAATACTTGTGTATGAACAGTTCTGAAGATTGCTTTTACTGGATTTTGCAGTGAAAACCAACTTACTTTTCTTCCCTATGTCTTTGAATAGATTGCTAGCTATAGGTTTAGATGTCAAAAGATAGCGATACTTATTACCATCTTCAGATAACACAATATCTTGATTCATGAATAATACATCGAAAAGATATTCCAAATCATCCAGCTCTTCTCTTATTATATCTACACCATTTTCCGGGTTTCCATAAAGGCTGTTTGTTGTATAGTTTGCACTCATAATAAGTCCTTCCTCTCCATCTGCAATAAGGAACTTAGCATGCAAGTCATTACTAAGATGTACATGAATACCTTTTCTATGTAACTCGTGTAGGTGAGGAATGTGTGGATCTGTCTCAGATGAAACTTCTTTATCCCTTTTCATATACTTTTTCCCTCGCTCTTCGTCTCCTCTAAGATTAGATATAACGAATATAGCCACACCTCTCTCAGCGGCCATAATGAGAGCCTCATTCAATTTAGGGTCCTGAAAGAAAAAGTTCCCAGTTTTGATATATGATTTTGCATTCCCAATTAGTTCAAAAATTCGATCTGTTAATTCGGAATCTTTTTGGCTATTATAATATAGTTTCTGCATCATGGAATTTTACTTATTGAAGATGAAACAATCACAATCTATTTTCTCCAGATCCTCATAGAGCTTAAATCTAACCATCAATTGTCTCCAATTATTAAATAGTTGTTTGAGCTTATACGCGACTACCTTACCATTATTATCAGGCTTCCCGTACCAAGCTTTGATGGCATCAATAAAATCAATGTATGATTGAATCTCATGTTTGGTCTTTATGCGTATAACGCCGTTTGACTTAACAGTAAAATCAATGTATCCTCTTTTGGCATCCTCTATAATATCTAATGGTGAAGATGATGCTTTTATGAGGGAGTCATTAATATAGATGCAAGGAAGCTTAGTGATTTCATCTGTCTCAATTTGGAAAACAAAATTATTTGTTTTGTATCTTTCAGATAGAATCTTTGACCAGCCATCATTTTGAGCAAATACAGCAACGCTTGCCATCTTCGTACTATCTGATATATTATAACCTAAGTTGGGTGTGAAACCCCATTTATCTGAACTTTTTTCTTTATTATTAAGTTCAATGGTATATGTTTTAGCAGAACCGGTAGCATCGCATGTTAATAAGTGCCCATCATATATAATATCCTTATGGTATTGGTTCTGTTCATCGAGATAAAAAACGGCATAGGCACCACTGAGGAACTTTTTATCAAATTCAAGTACCTCAAAATTATTACCGGTAGTTTCAAGATGAAGCATCTCCAACGTATTAGAGTTACCCAAATATTGAACAACCTTCTTTCCTGGAGCCGCATTCATAGCTAAATCAATAGCCATGTGTGCTGATACATTTACCTCCCAATTCGACAATCGTCGATCGCTTTGATAAATGAATTCAGGCAGAAGTTTTAGATTTTTTCCATCCACAAGAAATGAACCTGTCACCCTTACAGTAGGTCTGCTATTAGCCGTCAAATACTTACGTTCTGCATCATCTGTTAACCTATAATCACCCAATGTGAGTCGTATCATTCCATCTTCTTTAAGACGCTTAATACATTGATCGATAAGCTCTTTCTCAAAGCCTATTAGATTTGCGAAATAAGGAGTTTTATCCATTTTAGGACAGCTCTTTGCATATCTAAGAATAGCCTTATACAATGGGAAAAACGGGTCAGAGTCCACGCTGTCATAAGCAACATGGACTACATATACAGGGAAAGGTACCTGAAAATACCCGATGATATTTCCATTTTCACTTTCCACATATTGCAAAATATCTTCCTTTTTCATACTTACATTACATTGAATGAGATACTTTGACCATAAATACTATAAATAGTTGCTTCTACTTCTTGGTTTCGTTTCAGACTATATTTATAGTATTTATTTACTTTACCATAGACATCACCACATTTGACGATATAATAGTTCATCGAACATGTATCATCGATGACCTTAATCCATACTCTGTCTCCTTTTTTATGTATTTTTTGAAATTCATCATAAGGTTTCTTCTCTAATGATGCAGTTTTATCTTGTATATACAAAGGGATGAATCCAGCGTATTTGCTCTCAAGAAGATCCCATAGAATATGTTTTTGACCTATTCTATTGAAAATTCCAAGTATAGAATCTGAACCATCTTCAAATTCGAAAAGTGCTTCATCCTTTTCCTCGTCATCACCCCACTCAATCATTCTTGCTTTCACATTAGAGAGGGCATCATCTTCTATCATTTCAGATATGCTCACATTGGGAATATACTCAAACATAGCTCTTCCATTTTCAGCAATTCCTAAAAAGGACACATTGATTGTATCATTAGCAGCTCCATAACGATGGAAGATTTTATCCGTTTTTATTGGAAAAGTGTGTATTATTCCATTAATGTCAAAATTGACATATATCTTTGAGGTATCATATTGATCAGCCCATTTCCACGTACAGTTCTCAAAGACTGTTCCGTTTTCCAGTCGCTTATTTTTAATCTCATACATTAATATATCTAGAGATGTCTTTTCAGCTGTTCTATCTTGTATAAGGCGTAACTTCTTGAATACCTCGGTTGGTTCAATACTAAGATTACTTCCTTTCTTACTATGTGCTTTTTCATCACATAGAGTATCCAGATTTCCTATGATGATAAGTTTCTTTTTAGCTCTACTAAGTGCTACATTTAATCGTCTCATATCATCAAGAAAGCCTACCGTTCTATTCCCATATCTAGTATTAAATGCTCTTACTAATGAAAGTATCACTATATCAAATTCACTTCCTTGAATGGAGTCTATTGTATATACTGAATTATCCAAAGATGTACCTCGGACTTCTTTCATTAGAAGAGCTCTTTGTTTCCGATAAGGAGTAATAATACCTACACTTATATTGGACTCTTCTGCTATCAATTCTTCTAGTCGAGGAAGGAGTCTCTCCTTAAAGATTGATATTTCCTCAGGGTTATACCATCCTTCTTTAGAATTTCCTTTTTCATATGCTTTTTCTCTATTTAATGATGATGTATCAATGAATGTCACAGCTGAAGGAAATGATCTCAATTTACATACTTGCTTTTCGGTACCTTTACCATTTTTCAAAGCCTCCTCATAGAAAAGTTCTGAAATATAAGCTCCTATATCAGGGTTCATTCTATACTGATAGTTAAGTAGAATTGAACTTTCTGTAGGAAACTTGCTGTCTTCTAAAAAGTCTTCAAATAACGAAGAACTAATTGCATCTTCTACATCCTTTTTATAAAGGGAGCTGTTTCCGCTTTCACCGACAAATTCAGATATATCTTCCGTATCCATAAAAGGAGGAAGCTGTTTGTTGTCTCCCACAAGTATATACTTACGCCCCAACTTCATAGGAACGGTCGTTTCTGATAAGTTCGCTTTGCCTGCTTCGTCAATGATTACTGTATCAAAAACTATTCCACTTCTTTGTAAGTCGGTATTCATACCAATACCTATACAAGTACCCATGACAACGTTTAAACCTTGGTAATGTCTGGCATTATTGAAGGCTTTAGCGTCATCATTTAATTCAATGAGACCTTTACGCAACTCCGAAAGGATCTCTATCCATTCTATTGTGCTACTAGGCTTATTAGCTGTGTAGTACTTACAGATGTATTCATGTCTCTTCTTAAATAAATCTTTGGTACTTGATTTATATGTATAGCTGTTCTCTGCTTGTTTACTTACTTCTTCCGTTGAATCACATGTCTCCAAATCTTTGAGTAATAACTCATTGTTCTTTAGAAATTCCGGATGTTCTTTCAGATCATCTGGAATCATCGTTTCTTCCTCGTCAATGTTTCCAATCTTAATACGTTCATCAACGTTATTCAGTCTATCATAGATGTTCTTTACAGCGGAATGTGCTTGGCTACATACTAAGACCTTTTCGCCACGATTGATGACCAGTTGCTTAATAATTTCTACAATAACAGAGGTCTTTCCTGTTCCCGGAGGACCTTGAATGAGGAATATGTCATTATTGTTAACGGCCTTTCGTATTGCTAATGGTTGGTTATTACCTTCCTCTACATTGACAAATTTTGTATCAAAGAATTCCATACTTTCATCAGGTGTGGGAGGAATAAGTTCACCACGATTCAGCTTTTCGAAGATGTCTGATTGTCCTTCTCCATACACAAAATTATCAATTGATTCTTTTTGAAGAGTTAGATGCCTTACTCCCGCACGTCGTCTTAGCTCGAAGCCATCTTTTCTTAATCCGTCGATATTAAGATGCTCGTTATAAAACTCTATATTATAACCAGTCTTATGTGCGTTCATCTTTATCTCTGCGTTTATCTTCGTAGAGTTATTAGTAATCTCGATGTGACATACATCTTCATCTTGTTCCGTAAATAGAGAAGAAACCTCTGAAGCAATGTTTAGGAATAGTGCTGTTTTCCCATTGCTTGTCGAAGTAGTTATAGTTGCTTCATTCCCCGCAATATTAACGACATTGTTTCTATTATATTCTTTCTCCTTATTTTCTTGATAAGTTAGATACTCCTTTAAAGTAAGATACTCTATTCCTGCTTTCTCTTTGAGAGTTTTGATAGCAACTTTCAGCTTGGGAATAATGTCTTTAGCTACAGATAGTTGATTCAGTATCTTATTTCCTATTTCTATATTATCTTCACATAAGTAACTATTTTCATGAAGAATAACATTGCTACCAGATATAACAAGAGCTTTTACATTATTATTTAGGAGATATTGTGCATTGCTTTTAATTCTGTCATGTGAGAATTCCTGAACCCATAAACCACTTTCGTTCACTTGTATTTCAATAACTACATCGTTGCAGTCATACATAATGAGTTTGGCATCGTTTGTTTCAGTATCTCTATAACCTCCTATCCAGAAATTATTCTCAGCAAAGTATTGTGGCTTCTCTGATAGAAAACGAGCTAAATCTGATTGAGTATTGGGATTATACGTAAGGTGCAAAACTTCTCTTACCACATTTACATTCTTACGTGTAATCCCATCAATGTTGTCTAAAACCCATTCAATGGTCTCTTTGTTATCATCCTCAATAGCAGCTAATTCTTCTTTTGTGAGGAATTCCTCAATACTTTCTGAGACACCGGAACTTATAGTAGTGTCTTCTATACTATTGGCTACACTAAATCGGCAGAATCCAAACTTGTTTTTACTATTTTTTATAATAGCTACATTAATGATGTCGTCAAGTTCGTTATCATTAGGTTCATCTACATACCCATAACATCCATTGACAGCAATAATTGTCGAGTTGTTTGTTTTGGCTATAACTTTTCCTTTGTAGATAGTATTCTCACTAAGTGTAGTCTCGTAGTCAGATATATGTAGCATATCCTTACAATCATATGATAAGATGACATGCTCCTGATTTGAACCAAAACGAGTGATGACCTTCAGTTCCTTCAAAAGGGAGGTGTCTTCTCGTAATTGCTTCATTATACTCATAGCAAATGGAAGGCTCATTTCTTCCCCATCATAAATTATATTATGTGGGAATAACACCCCCTTGGAGAATTTTGGTTCTCCATCTATAATAAGAAAATTCTGATGTGCTTCGTTTACTTTATAACTCATATCTTCTTTACTGAACATTAAAGAATGACTTAACTATCTCTTCTGTCTTTTGGTCAAAAACTAGACTTTTGTGACTAACAATTATTTCTTGGGTAGCTCTATTGCAACTAACTACTTTGAATGGATATATCTTTCCAATCTGGGAAATGAACTCTAATTCGGAAGTTTTCGCTAATAGTTTATTTTCTAATTGTACATTAACAAATGCAGGATCTGTTTTGGTTTGAATCGTTCCATTTACTTTTGCACCTATATACAAACTGTTCCAAGGGTCTTCTTGTAGTTGTCTTACACTCAGTTTAAGAACATACTTTTCAGGCTGAAACACCATAACCTTGGCTTCTAATTTCCAGCCAATCTGAGGTTCTTCATTTTGTTTTAATGGAAACCACGAAATTTCTGACAATTTTATCCTACCGATGAGATGGAAGCTATCTTGTGTCTCTACAATTAATACCTTTTCTTTTCTATCAATGACTTCCACAATACGCGTGTCTCCTACACTTATGGACACTTTAGCTGTTTCCCATGGATTTGGAGTTAGTCGTTTAATAGATGCAATTATTTTTCTCTTTGATCTATCTATATGGGTAATAAACACATTGATGGGTGCACCAAAACTGAATGTCTCTAGATTTATTAATGAGCTGTTTGTCCAACTCATCTCATTTTTATTGATGGAAGCTTCAATGCCTTCTTCAAGTTGAATCCATAATTGATTATCTTCGTACGATATTACATTGCCTTTATATGACTTATCGACTTCATAATACAAGTGAATGTTATCCCATATTTCATTTATTTCTTCGAGCGCAGGAGTACATAACTCTATTCGTTTGTTATCCTTATCTATGGACTTAATAATCACATTGACATCATCGTCATCATATGTCCAGCTCTTTAAGGCTTCGAACTCCATGCGCGTCATATTGTTTGCATGTAGTATTCCCTCAACCCCTTCAGCAATTTTTATAGTAATGAATCTGTCATAAACGGCAGTTATTGGACCACAGACTTCATCTAGCTCATTAAATACAGTGCTTTCCCACGGGTTAAGTGAAAATTCTTTGTGGCTCAGTCGCACATTAAACTTTCCATCCTCTTTTATTTCCTTAGATACTACTCTTGCTCTAATCGGATTACCTTCTTCAAGATGGTCGTTAATATTCTTTACATTGCACCAAAATAAATCGCTTCGATATATTATCCCTAGAAGATTATCATATTTTACAATGATATAATTTTCATCAATTCTATCTATTATTGTATCTAAGTATTCGTCCACATGAATGCTTTCGTAATCATCTTTTATTGCTTTGGCATATCCTTTCTTTTCTTTTTGTTTCGAAAGACTTTCAGCCCATTTTTGAGATACACTCACACGGAATTTTATTCCTTCGATTTCTACGGAGGAAATGGCGACCTTTACTTCTGCTCCCTCGTAAAGTTGTGTATTCTCAGATATTTGATTGTTGAACATTATGGCTTGTATACCATATATATTGACAAAGTAACCTTGATCCTTAAATGGATAAAGAATTCTTCCTAATATTACTTCTTTCTCATTATAGGCTTTCTCTATTTTAGTTTTCTGCCATTGTACTTTCGGAAGAATATAACATACATTAAAGCGTTCATCTGTATTGCAATCAGGTGAATCTATAAATTTAAGACCCACGATATCCCCCTTGTTAATAACAGGCTTTTTACCGAAATTTGACTTTTGCAACGTGAGTGTACCACCGGTTAAGAAGTCAAGAATAACACAATCACTCATTTTTTTACGTACGATTGTGATTATCTCATCTTCATCAGAAGTAAGAAATTCTATTTCTTTATGGGTTTCAGATTCTCCTGCTTTTTGCGATCCTTTTTCTTTTCCTTTTTCCTTATTTCTTTTCTCCTTTCTTTCATATGCAGTTTCAGTATTCACTTTTCTATTGAAATAGGCAGGAGCAACTTTTTTGATAATGGAATCTACTACATTAACATTACGTGTGCAGGGTAACTCATATCCAGTCACACGCTTTATCTCTTCGCATACGGCTTGGATGGTCATTCCTTTGTAATGTGCTAATTCAAGTAAAGTCATAATTACTCGTTTTATAAATGAAAATGTATCTGATTACTTAGCATAATGCAGACATTCTATATTCCCATTGTGCATTATCAACACCGACTGAGAACAAATAATTTCCCACCGATATCTCAAACACTTTAGTTCCACTGATAGATCTACGGCTCATATACCATGCTCTTTCGATTACATTCCATGAAACACTTTTAGCTTTTTCCTTCAAGTGACATTCCAACATTAAAACTTTTTCTTTGCTGCAAATACTCAAGGATAAGCATTATTTTCTTCTATACAAAGGTAAGGAGATTTATTGGTATGTGAAAAATTGTTTTCGAAAAATTGTAGATTATGTTTTTGAAGTAAACAGTAATCTATGAAGAGGATTGTACTTACGGACAACTCCCGCCAATCACCGTCATTCATTACTGCTGATAGAAAAAACATAATAACCTATTAATTAAACATCTACATTCGCACCGACGGGCTAAAGTTTACTCGGTATTGATTAATTATTGTATCACTTAAATTATTGATTTTATGGCTAAGAAAAAGCAAGAACAACAAGAACAGAGTCAGGACGAGCATGTAATGGCCATCCTTGACAAGCGAACCAACAAGACCGCAGTCGTTTCCAAAATGAACGAGCAGGACGGCAGTCTTGAAATCGTGCCACCCGACAAGAAAAACAGCAGCAGCTTCCTTAAACTGGATCGTACCTCACCGCTGGAACTGTTCTTCACCAATTTCAAGAACCAGTACGAAAATCCCACGAGTTTCAGTTTCTTCCTCGTACCTCTTGTCCTTTTGGAAAAGACATTGAATGCCGTAGTCCAGATCCGAAAAGGGGAAGATCCCGGAGTGGAAGGCAAAAAACTGGTGGAGAATAGCGAACTCAACGATGAAGGGCGTATCGCCAAACTCGCCCGCCGGTATAAGTTCGACGAACACCAGCTTCCGTGGAAAGAACTCGCCGCACTGGGAGTTGACAAGCAACTGCTGTTTGACAACCATTGCATGGGTGAGATGCTGAAAGGAAGGATTACCTCGATGGCTTTCCCCATCAGCAAGGAAGTGAACGGTGAAAAGAAGGATATGGGGGAAGCCTGTTTCCTTTGTGTCAAGGGAGAGGACGGCAAGGTACAACTGAAAACTCTAAGCAGACTCGACAAACCGCAGTATGACCTGCCTGCCTATAAAGGAGTATTCACGGACGAGGAAAAGCAGTCGCTTAAAGACACCGGAACTTTGGGAGCAGTCAAGGAGATGAAGGATACCCATACGGGAACGGTCTGCAACTGTTATGTATCTTTCCATGAACCGAGCAACCGTATCATTACCATGCCGGTGGATGCCATCAAGATACCCGATTATATCTACGGGAAAAGGCTGGATGACAAACAGAAGCAAATCCTCGCGTCAGGCGGACAGCTTCCTATCAACGACATACAGCGCAAAAACGATACACTGCTTTCCGGTGTCGCTTTCGTTGATCCGAGGATAATGGACATCGCATTCAAGCAGTCCGGCGAACAACTCAAAGTCAACGACACTATTATGGGGGCCAAAATCACACCTGAACAGAAGAAGATGCTTCAGAACCATGAAATGGTATTCGTTGAGAATATGCGCTATAAAGGCAGGGTATTTTCCGATGATGTACGTTTCAGCAACAAGAGCAACCAACTGCTGATAGGACGCAACGCCCGTGAATACAAACCTACTGTTGAAGGAAAGAAGAACGACAAGAAAAAGGAAGTAAAACAGCAGGCACCCCGTCATGTGGCATCTGTAAAGGCCCCGTCAAAAAAGAGCCTTTCAGTCATGTAATAAACAGATTATTCATATTTTTGGCAGATATATACCCGGTTTTCTTTCATGGCAACCGGGTATATGTTTAAATATCCAGTTAACATTTTAAAGTAATAGCAAATGACTATACAAGATAAAAATACCGCAATCGGAGAATTGTCCTATTTTGAGACAACTCTCCTTCTTTATTTAAAAGAAAGCCATCCCCACATGTCCGGGGATAGGGAATTTATCAGGTTAAGGGCCGACGAAGCGGCAGATGCCTATGAATGTTCCATACGCAACGGATTGTCCGTCACACAAGCGTTGGAACAGTCGGACGCAGTTCTTTACCGCAACCTGCACTTTTCCGGATTTGATACTGTTTTTGAAGTCGTATCGGAATGGTTTCCGGAAGTCCCCCCTGAAAAACGGGCCGATTTCTGTTTGAAAATGCTATCGCCCGCAGAAGTCGTATTTAATAAATATCCCATAGACGACCGGTTTGAGGATTCCCCGTCCTACCGTACCCTTACCATTGAACTGACAGGTTTCATCCAATATTATATAGAGCAATATGGCATATAACAAACGACAACATTTAGCGGACAATATAGCCGCACTTGAATTTATGTTCATGCGCCCGGAGTTTTGTCTCACGGAAGAAGGGCGCAGGGTATTGAACGGCTACTCCGGTTTTGGAGGATTGAAATGTATCTTCAATCCGGCGGAAAAGGACACGGACATAGAAAAATGAACGACGGACAGAGAACTGTTTCCCCAAGTCCGATTGCTCCATGAACTGTTGCGTGAGTATTCCAAAGACGAGACAGAATACAAGGCATACGTCCAAAGCCTGAAAAAATCCGCACTTACAGCCTTTTACACACCGGAGCCGCTGGTAGCGGCCATGCAGGAGTCATTGCAGATACCGGTAAGCCATCCGGGACGTTTTCTTGACCCTTCCGCCGGAACGGGCATGTTTATCAGCCGGTTGAAAGATGTTCCCGAAATTCATTGTTTCGAGAAAGACAAGCTCACGGGAAAAATTCTCTCATCCCTTTATCCGGAAAGCAAAGTGACCATAGACGGCTTCCAGTCCATACAACCCTATTATAACAACTACTTCGATATGGTTTCTTCCAATATCCCGTTTGGAAATACCAGAGTTTATGACCGGGACTTTGACCGGAGCGGGGACTCTGTGCGTAAATCCTCACTTGCAGCCGTACACAACTATTTCTTTCTTAAAGGTATGGATACGTTGCACGAAGGTGGGATACTGGCCTATATCACGACTTCGGGTGTCATGGACTCACCACAGAACCGTCCCGTCAGGGAATGGCTGATGAACCATGCCAACCTTGTTTCTGCCATCCGTCTGCCGGATAACCTGTTTGTTGATGCGGGTACGGAAGTGAGCAGTGACCTGATCGTCTTGCAGAAGAATACCCGGAAAGCGGAACTGACCGAAAAAGAACGGAACTTTATCGAGACTCGTCTTATATCCGGCAGCATCAATATCAACAACAGTTATGCCGACTTAGACCATATTGTCCATACAGCCGTATCTATGGGTAAAAACATGTACGGACAACCGGCAATGAACTTTATCCATGAAGGTGGAATTGAGGCCATTGCCGGACATTTCAAACAGTTGCTGGCGCAAGATGTGGAAAATCATCTTGACCGGGAACTCTATGACAACAATCTGTCCCGACCAACCGTTTCTACCGGCATTGAACCGGAATTTGAGACACCATTGGAAATAGTAATTGAGAACCATCGGCAAGAGGTGCAGGAGGAAAGTCCCGCACAACCCTATGAACCCATGCTCAACCTGTTTGCCGCCTATGCGGATGAAGAGCAAGCGGAGGTGCAAGTGGTAGAAAGCAGACCTTCACCAAGCCGGGCACCGTCGGCATCCCGCAAAAAGAAAGGGGATGAACCGGAAATGTTCAATCTGTTCTCGCAAGAGAATATGTATGATGAAGCCGCCGTGCCGGAAAGCATGACCGAAGAACGGGCGGAAGCGGAAGCAAGATGGCTGGAACGCAAACAAAAATTTGAAGAAGAGCGGAAGAAAGAAATGGAGCCACGCCCGTTTACCGGAGAGATACGCCCCGAATACAAGAATGGTTCCATCGTAAAGTCGGGTGAACAATACGGATGCCTCAAAGGATTAGGTACTCCCAACATACAGTTCCATCCCCTCAAACTGACAGTCACCCAGCAATACCGGGCCGCCTACTATATCCCGCTTCGTGAAGCCTACCACAATCTCTACAATACGGAAGCCGAAACGGAAATGGAGCAACCGGAACTCCGGGAGGAATTGGGCAGGCAATACGACCGTTTTTACCGCATGTTCAGAGAACTGAACGGAAAGGACAACGCCAAATTCCTGCTGATGGATGCCGGAGGAAGGGAAATGCTTTCATTGGAACGCTCCGTTAACGGGAAGATACAGAAAGCGGATATATTCTCCGTCCCCGTATCATTCAACACCAATGAAATGACCCATGCGGATACTCCGCAGGAAGCACTTGCAGCATCCCTGAACAAGTTCGGGGAAGTAAACCTGGAATATATGGAGAACCTCAGCGAGATTGGAAGGCAGGAACTGCTCAGACAACTGGACAACCGTATCTTCTACAACCCCATGATGAAGAACTATGAAATCAAAGACCGTTTCATTGCAGGCAATGTGGTAGCCAAAGTTGAATGGATAGAAAACTACCTGAAAGACTATCCCGAAGATGAAGCGAGCAAGAAATCATTGGAAGTCCTGCGGGCAGCCGTACCGGAGCCGATCAGCTTCGAACTCCTTGACTTTAATCTCGGAGAGCGGTGGATACCCATGTCCGTATATGAAGAGTTTGCCGGATACCTTTTTGAGACAAAGGCCCATATACATTATACGGAATCCATCGATGAGTTCAGCGTGAACTTCGAGAGCAGCAACGCAAACATCACTGATAAATATTATGTAAAGGGGGAGAAACGGGGCTATTACGGATACGACCTGCTGAAACATGCGCTGCATAACACGGTGCCCGACATAACCAAAACCGTGCAGGATGAAGAAGGCAATGATATAAAGGTACGGGATGCCGAGGCCATCCAGCTTGCCGACACCAAAATCAATGAAATACGGTCTGCCTTCACCGACTGGCTGAACGAACAGTTACCCGAATTTAAACAACGCCTTGCGGATTTGTATAACCGTAAATTCAACTGTTATGTGCGTCCCGATTATGACGGCTCCCTGCAAAGTTTCCCGTTCCTTGACCTGAAAGGGCTGGGCATACCATCCCTGTACGACAGCCAGAGAAATGCCGTATGGATGCTAAAGATGAACGGAGGCGGCATAATCGACCATCAGGTGGGCACCGGCAAGACCCTTATCATGTGCATAGCCGCCTTTGAGATGAAACGTCTCGGACTGGCGAACAAGCCGATGATTATCGGACTCAAAAGCAATGTACATGACATAGCCGACACGTTCAAGAAGGCTTATCCGAATGCCAAAGTGCTTTATCCGGGCAAAGAGGACTTTACACCGGAGAAACGTGTCGGAATATTCCATGACATTAAAAACAATAACTGGGACTGCATCATCCTGACACACGACCAGTTCGGAAAAATACCGCAGTCTCCCGAAATACAGCAGGAAATATACACGCAGGAGATAAACAACATCGAAGAGAACCTTGCCGTATTCGAGCAGCAGGGCAATGAAGTAACCGGCTGGATAAAGAACGGGCTGGAAAAAAGGAAAGAGAACCTTGAAGCCAAACTTGAAAAGCTGGAGCAGGATATAAAAGACCGGACGGATGGCGTGACCGACTTCAGGCAAATGGGCATCGACCACCTCTTCGTTGATGAATCGCACAATTTCAAGAACTTGATGTTCAACACACGCCATGCGCGAGTTTCCGGTCTGGGCAATCCCGAAGGAAGCATGAAGGCCATGAACATGCTCTTCGCCATCCGTACCATACAAGAACGCACGGGCAGGGATTTGGGAGCCACTTTCTTGTCCGGTACGACCATTTCCAACAGCCTGACCGAACTCTATCTCCTTTTCAAATATCTCCGTCCAAAGGAAATGGAGCGGCAGGGGATTACGTGTTTTGACGGTTGGGCGGCTGTCTATGCGAAGAAAAGCACGGACTTTGAATTTTCCGTAACCAACCAGATCGTGCAGAAGGAGCGTTTCCGCTACTTTATCAAAGTGCCGGAACTCGCCAATTTCTATGCGGAGATAACTGATTACAAAACGGCTGAAGACGTAGGGGTTGACAGACCGGAACTCAACGAACAGCTCTATCACATACCGCCCACTCCCCAGCAGGAAATTTTCATTCAGAAACTGATAAAGTTCGCTGAAACCGGGAATGCGACCTACATAGACCGGGAGCCTCTGTCCGAAGCGGAAGAAAAGGCCCAGATGTTGATTGCCACCAATTACTCGAACAAGATGTCTCTTGACATGCGTCTGATAGACCAGCAGTACGGTGACAATCCGGGAAACAAAGCGTCCCATTGTGCGGCCAAGATTGCGGAATATTACTATAAATATCTCGACCAGAAAGGCACACAATTCATCTTTTCCGATCTCAGTACGTATAAACCCGACCAGTGGAACATTTACAGCGAGATAAGACGCAAGCTCGTGGAAGACCATAATATCCCGGAAAGGCAGATAAAGTTCATTCAGGAAGCAGGCAGCGACAATGCACGCAAGGAACTGTTCAGCAACATGAACGCCGGACGCATCCGTTTCCTTTTCGGTTCCACGCAAAAATTAGGAACGGGAGTCAATGCGCAGCAACGCGCCGTTGCAATCCACCATCTGGACATACCCTGAAGGCCGTCCGATCTGGAACAGCGTAACGGACGTGCGGTAAGAAAAGGCAATATCATTGCCAAGCAATATGCCGGCAATAAGGTGGACTGTTATATCTATGCGGTGGAGAAGTCTCTGGACAGTTACAAGTTCAACCTGCTGCATAACAAACAGGTATTCATCAACCAGCTTAAAAGCCGTAATCTGGCTGCCCGTACCATTGACGAGGGGGCGATTGATGAAAACGGCGGAGGCAATTTCAGCGAATACGTGGCCATTCTTTCGGGCAACAACGATTTGTTGGAAAAAGCTAAGCTGGACAAGAAGCTGGCAGTTCTGGAAAGCGAAAGGCAGGCATATCACCGTAACAAGGGAAATGCAAAAGGCAAGTTGAACGAAAAAACTTCCGAAATAGAAAAGAACAATGTCTTTATCGGGCGTTTTTCCAAAGATTGGGAATATCTGAACAAGGTAGCTCCTGCAGATGCGGAAACCGGACTTCGCCCCAATCCCTTGAAACTGGACGGTGTGGACTCGGATAATATAGAAATACTCGGCAACCGGCTTGCCGCAATCAATCAGAAAGCCCGGACAGAGGATGATTATATGAAAATCGGAACCCTGTTCGATTTCCGCATCCTTGTCCGTACCGAAAAATCTTACGATGGGGATACACAGGTCTTGCATAACAAGTTCATGGTTGAAGGGCTGGACGGCATTAAATATACTTACAATAACGGCTACATAGCCAAAGAGCCGAAACTGGCCGTAATGAATTTTATCAATGCTCTGGAACGTATTCCCGCTATGATAGAGAAACGGGAAAAGGAAAATGCAGAATTGTCAAAGGACATTCCCGTCTTGCGGGAAATAGTGGCAGCCACATGGCCTAAAGACGCGGAAATCAAACAGTTGGGCGAAGAGCTTGCTTCACTGAACCGGAAGATACAGCTTACTCTCAAACCGGTGGGCCTGCACGAAGAAGGGAAGGATGAAAAAGCAGAAATGGAAAAACAGAGGATGGTCAGCGGCAGTGACGTGATCCCGGATTTACCACGGCAGGTAAAGCACGTGCCGTCTATGGTAATTGTAAGCCCGGCAAAGGAGTTGAAAAAAATATCCTAATGTTTCCCACGGCACATTGCTGTACCCCCGGAAGCTACGCAGGCTTCACTTCCGCAGGGGTACAGCAAAGAGCCGCTTTTCAGGAAAAGGCAAAGGCACGGCGGACACCCGGATAAATCCGACCTTGTCCGCCGTGCCCTTGTCTATGGGGGAACCGCTTATACGTCATCTTTCTTCCTCAAAGGATAGCTCTTCCACTTGTTTGTTTATCAACTTACCGTCAATGGAATCTTTAAGGTTGATAATGTCCGCAATCGAATAATGCCTTGTACCGTCCTCTTCTTCCGCGAAACGCAGACGTCCGTTCAAACGCTGTTTCTCAATTTCGGCGGGGTCAAGCCCGATCAGTTCACACACCTCGTCCGGCAGCATGGACAATGCCACATCGTTTTCCTGACAGATATGTTGCAACACAGCCAGCATGTTCAGGGACTTCTTATAACTTCTCACAAGAGCAGCGAAAGAGCTGCTTTCAATCTTAATCATCTTTTTCATAACGCTTATTTTTTAGAGTTTTCTGTTTTTTCCAATAATACGGCACGAAGGACATCCGAGCGGCGATAGTAGATTTTCCCCTTGTCTCTGTAAAAGGGAAGCGTACCATCGTTACGTCTTCTTAATAGTGTCCTGTCCGACATCTTTGTCAGCAGACGTACACCTTTTGAATCCAATATCTCACTATCCGGTATATTCTCAACGGCAGGAGAGAGTAACTTTTCAATGTTATTCACTTTGGCAAGTATGGTGCTGAGCATGTGACTCACCCCGGCACCGGGAACGGTTTTTCTATTATTCATAATGACCTCGTTGTTATCGTTTATGGTGCAATATTACGGAGTTGTTTTGAGGCCATTGGTTACTCAACCGTTGAGCAACCGCCA
>ULOQ01024247.1_pt1 | contig 16269 bp, 8 predicted proteins | sample 1952741 | NCBI WGS metagenome assembly ULOQ01 (sample SAMEA4835608, study PRJEB28245) | human gut metagenome | biome: gut microbiome; material: fecal sample | place: Denmark | collected 2008
ACTATTTTCAGCATTTCACGACAGTCCCTAGAGTACTCCTTCATGTGGAAAGCCGTCGAGCATGCAGATTCATACTCCTATAAGCTGGAGACGGCAGAAGGTGTAGTCGTTGCGGAAAATGCCACATACACCAACACTTCCGTAACAGTATCAGACCTGAGTGAAGGCAGCAAGTACAATTTCCATGTTACGGCATTGAGCCAGAGCGATCCTGACTATCTGCCTTCTGAGACCGCCAGCGTATCGTTCACCACAGGCGTCATCCAGAGAGTCGCATCTCCTGAATTCAAGAATTCATGCAAGACAGACGTCGGCGTATGCGTCACCTGGCTTCCGTCTTCCGGAAAGTTCAGTTATGACATTGCGGCAAAGGATGCTCCGGAGACCAGCCTCGGCGCAGAAACCATTTCGGATCCGTATGTGACACTTGCCGGACTGAAGGCCAACACCGCTTATGTACTGAAAGTAAAGACTTTGGCGGAAGAAGGTTCAGAGCTTGCTGATTCCAAGGAAAGCGTTTTCGAGTTTACCACTGAGCAGGCTGCCACCACACCGTGGACAGAGGTCGTTTTCGAGTACAGACCATTAGGCGAAAAGAACACCATCTTCTGCCACAATGTCCCGAACAGCGCTGTCGAGCACTTCTATTCATCTACTGAAGACCACAATGTCATCGGAAGCGGTCAGGCGGATGAAGCAACATACGCCAAATACCTGATTTTCGACTTTGAGGACAACGTTCCCGGTATTTACCAGGACTATCCACTGAACAAGTTCGGAAACGGAGCACTAGGCTGGAAGAAGGGAGACCATCTTTTCTATGCCGTAGTTAGCGCTGACAAAGGAGAAAAGACAAAGACCGCCAACTGGTTCTATGTCGAGATGCCTGAAAATGCTGATGAAGACATCGTGATTCTGGACTCGCATAAGGCGGAGTAAAGTCAATGTAACTCCACAAAAAGATTCAGATATTATATAAGGATATGTAACCGGCAACAAGGTTGCCCCTGTGGGGACTTGCCGCCCTCGGCACTAGAGGGAGGGGCCCACGATAGTGGGAGGGCCTGGTCCTCACAGGGGCTTCTTGTTGCCGTACACACCTGGAGTTCAGCCACATAGCGCAACTTGTAAATAGCTGAGCAACAAGCATTTAGCCATTTTCAGAGTTGGGATTTTGGTAACTCTGAAAATGGCTATGTTGCTGATACTTAAGACTTTACAGGGTGCGCCAAATGTATCGGCATAGCCCGCGGCGTATGGCAAGCACCATGAGCTGAGCGTGCCCTTGCTACAGTTCGTGACAACATCAATGAAGAACGACGGGGACAGAAACCCACGATCTGCACCCGTGAAGTTCAATGTGAAGGACGACGGGGGCAAAAGAGCCGGATTTGCACCCGTGAATCTCGGGGCTTCCGCAGGCATAGGCGCGCTGTAACTTACCTTGGTTTCGTGATGTGTACAGGGCGAACATCGCTATGATGGGGACAAGCCTGGCAGCAGCATAAAATAATAGCGGTGCGTGAAACGAAATCACGCACCGCTTTTCATATGACGGACAGAATCTTATTTTTCACGGAACTCGATGGCGAATCCGCCGCCACGGGCCATAAACACAGGAACCACACTCTCAGATGTGACATCCTGCTCCGTAATCACGTAAGCCTGTGGATTCTTCTCGTAGTCAGCATCAGGAGCATCAGCATAAATCTTCGCAACGTATGTCTTGCCCGGGTCGAGGAAATTCATCGGGATATCCAATGTCCTGCTGTTCTCGTCAGTAACGCCGCCGGCAAACCATTGACCTGACTTCTTCGCCTTACGAGCAACAACTATATAATCGCCAGGCTCGGCAAGAAGATATTTGCTCTTCTGCCAATCCACTGCTACATCCTTGATGAACTGGAACGCATCAGCGAACCGGTCGTAATGCTCAGGGAAATCCGCTGCCATCTGGAGCGGCGAATACATTGTCAAGTAGAGCGCAAGCTGGTTGGCGATGGTCGCCTTGACCTTGGACGTATTCGAGCAGAACTTGGAGAGATCCATCTCGAAGATACCAGGAGTGAAATCCATCGGACCGCCGTTGAGACGGGTAAACGGAAGAACGGTGACGTGCATCGGCTCAGTACCGCCAAACGCCTGATACTCAGTTCCCCTCGCACTCTCGTTGCCGACAAGGTTAGGATAGGTGCGGCACAATCCCGTAGGACGGACCGCCTCATGGGCATTGACCATGATATGATGCTTCGCAGCCTCCTTAATGGCATGGAGATAGTGGTTGTTCATCCATTGGCCGTAATGATACTCGCCGAAAGGCAGGATATCGCCCACATAGCCGCTCTTCACCGCATCGTAGCCATACTTCTCCATAAGATTGTAGGCAGCATCCATGTGGCGCTCGTAATTACGTACAGATGAGGAAGTTTCATGATGCATGAGGAGTTTCACGCCCTTGGAATGAGCATACTCGTTCAGCGCCTTGATGTCGAAATCAGGATAAGGAGTCACGAAATCGAAGACATAATCCTTGTTGCAGTTCGCCCAATCTTCCCAGCCGACATTCCAGCCCTCGACCAGCACCTCGTCAAAGCCATGCTTGGCAGCGAAGTCGATATAGCGGCGCACATTCGCATTGTTCGCAGAATGCTTGCCGTTAGGCTTGGCCGCTGAATAATCTGAAACGCCGAGATGCACGGATGAGAAGTCATCAGTATATGCCCAAGTGCCCTTTCCGGAAATCATCTCCCACCATACACCAACATATTTCACAGGATGAATCCATGAAACGTCATCATAGGCGCAAGGCTCATTGAGATTCAGCACGAGCCTGGACTCCAGCTGTTTGCAAGCATTGTCCACCACCTGAATCGTCCTCCACGGACTCTTGCACGGAGTCTGGAGACGGCCGCGCCAGCCCTGGGCGTCAGGCGTAAGTTCAGAGCGGAAAGTCAATGTCGCAGGGTCCAGATCGAGGTGCATGCAGGAATAGTCCACCAATGCAGCCTCATGGATATTCACGTAGAGGCCTTCGTCAGTCTTCATCTGGATAGAAGTCTGCACACCTGTCATCGAAAACGGAGTCTGCGAAGAATTGCCGCACATCGAAGTCTCCATCCTGGACTTGATTTCGCTCAGACGTGATACTGTATATTGATATTCCTGAGTATCGTAATCACCTGGAATCCAGATGGCTGTATAGTCTCCGCCCATAGCGAATTCCGTCAGTTCATCCTTGATCACAAAATAAGTCAGGCCCTTCTGCTCAGGGAACTCATAACGGAAACCGAGACCATCATCGAAAAGACGGAAGCGTATGGTCATCCGTTTATCGGAAGCAGTCTGCACCAGATTGACAGCCAATTCGTTATAATGGTTGCGAATCTCCGACTCCTCGCCCCATACAGGCTGCCAAGTCTCATCGAAAGTGCAAGTGTCAATGCTCTCCACCTTGAATCCGTCATGGAAAGACCAGCAAGGTTTCTTGTCCACTTTCTTGATATCCTTGTCCTCGAAAACCAGTTTCTGAGCCTTGAGCACACCACGCATTTCATATCCGAGATGACTCGGTCTGATGACTGCTGTTTTCCCGTAATTCAATGAATACATGGGACTTCCATCCGGCGCAATGCCGAATTTCATGGAGAGGTTTCCGTCCGGAGACTTCAGGACAGAGACGTCGGAAAGTTCAGCCGCAGCACGGCCAGAGCCGCCACAGGACTGAATCAATGCAGATGCCGCGCAAAGGGCAGCACCTGCAAAAAGAATTCTTCTGAAAAGGTTCATATCAATGTTCATTTACGTTTGTACTCTACTACCAACGCCTGACGCGGACCCACTACCGTAGCATCATTGACCTCAACTGCTTCGCCGGTCATGACATCATGGCCATCATACAGTCCGTCAGCGATTTCCGCATAATGCGACCACGGAATCGACTTGCGGCCACGGGAATTGTTGATGAAGACAAACACCGCCTCATCAGCATTGTAACGGAAATAAGCATAAGTATTGTCCCTGGTCAGGAAATGCAGGGTCTTGCCGTCGTGAATCACGCCCTTGCCCTTTCTCCATTGGAAAAGCTTGCGTGTAAAATCGTGAAGTTCAGCCACTTGACCAGCCGCAACAGGCTTGCCGTCGGTTCCTGTCAATGCTGCCCTGCGTCCTTCTTCAGTGAACCAGTTTTCCTTGTCACCTGCCCAGCCGCCCGGGAAATCCACGCGGAGACCGCCATGTCCCTGGCTCCTGTCCCTGGAGACGAACATCATCTCGTCACCGGCGAAAATCTGAGGGAAGCCACGCATAGTAGCGATCATGGTCATCACAAGTTTCAGTCTGTCAGGATTTTGCCTTACCACGTCACCGATACGGTCAGTATCATGGTTCCCAGGGAAAATCATCATCTTGGAAAGGTCGTGATATACGAAATCGTGTGAAAGACAGTCATATACCTTGGTCATGCCCGCACCCCATTGAAGAGAATCAGTCGGAACGCCGGCGCAAATCGCATCATACAGAGGGAAGTCCATGATGGACGGAAGATTCGAATTGAATCCGTCCTTGTTCTCATTATCAGCCTGCCAATAAGCAAGTTGCGGAATGGATGACGTCCAGCACTCCCCTACGATATTGAAATTAGGATATTCCGTGCGGACAGCCTTGCACCATCTGCTCATCGGTTCTTTTTCATTGTACGGATAGGTATCGACCCTGAAGCCGTCCAAGCCAGAATACTCTATCCACCAGATGGCCCACTGCTGGAAATACTTGAGAGTAAACGGATTGTCCAGGTTCATATCCGGCATGGAAGGCACGAACCAGCCGCTTTCCTGGAGATTCAGGTCATACTTCGAAGCATTCGGGTCCATATTGGTCGAGAAGCAGACATTGGTCCCGGTATATTCAGGGAACTGATGAATCCAGTCGGCAAACGGAAGGTCCTTCATCCACCAATGCGCTGTACCGCAATGATTTGTAACGATATCCATCACCACCTTCAAGCCCTTTTCATGAGCCTTCGCCACCATCTCGCGGTAAAGTTCATTGGAACCGAAGCGCGAGTCAATATGATAGTAGTCCGAGCAGGCATAGCCGTGATATGAACCATCCGGCTCATTGTCCTCAAGCAGCGGAGTGCACCAAATCGCCGTCGCTCCGAGATCCTCTATGTAATCCAGATGGTCAATGATTCCCTTTATATCACCGCCATGGCGTCCGAAATACTTGCTGCGGTCAGACTTTTCAGCGGTGTCAGAAGTAGAGTCATTGGACGGATCCCCGTTTGCAAAACGGTCAGGCATAATGAGATATATCATGTCCGCAGCAGTATAACTCTTCCTCTGGACTGAGCCGGATTCACGGGCCGCAATCTCATACGGATACTTGAACGCAGGCTTTCCGTCCTTGCTGAACACAAGATAATATTTTCCCGGTGCAGCATCCTTGAGAATATTTACGTCAATGAACAGATAGTTCGGGCTGTCAGCCTTGTGTATTTTATTGACTTTCACCCCGTTGCCGCCCTCGATAGCGACATCGTACTCTGAAATGCCTTCACCTTGTACGAGAAGCTGGAGCGGGGCTTTCATCCCCACCCACCACGAAAGCGGTTCAACTCTACTGACCTGCTCCATATCTGCATCAGCGACAGAATCAGGAACAAAAACTGAATTTCCGACACAAGACGTAAGCATTACTGCCGTCATAATTCCAAATATTCTTTTCATACGCAAAAATATCATTAAATATCCAAATTCCAATTCCATGGAGAACAAAGTTGGGCAGTGACAGTCACAACATCATTGCCCAGCACCCTTCTGAAAACAAGCGTGCTGTCCTCCGCTGAAACCACTTCGAAACGTCCGCCCTTGCCACCCGGACGCAATGCAGGATGCTCATGGCGGAGTTTTATAAGCTCCTGATAGAACTGAGTAAATTCATTCACCTTCCACGCAGGAACCGGGTCCTTTTCGAAGAACTGGAAACGATGGTTCCAGCCTATTTCCTGACCGGTATAGATCAGAGGCTGGCCATTAGGAAGCGTGAAGGTCAATACTGCCATTACTTTCGCAGCATCGCCCATTCTCTCGAACTCAGTTCCGGCCCATGAATTTTCGTCATGATTAGAAGTGAACATCAGACGGAAAGCATCCTGAGGGAAGCGCTCGGCGTCATGCTTTACATATTCCAGAAGTTCAGGAATGCCCTTCTTCCCTTGTGCAATGTCATTCAACAGATGGTGAAGTTCCCATGCATAGGACGCATCGAAACCGGATTCATGAAGCTTAGGGTCTTCGCCCTCGGCAAGCATGTACATCTGCGGCCAATCCTTTCTGAGTGAGGAGATTGTCTTCGTCCAGAACTCGAAAGGCGCCTCGCATGCCATATCGCAGCGGAAGCCGTCAATGCCCTTGGACATCCAGAAACGCATTGCATTTTCCTGAGCATCCCAGACATCTGCATTGTCATAATTCAGTGCGGCAATGTCGGTCCAGTCATATTGAACGACAGTGTTTCCGACGGAATCCCTTTCATACCAGTCGGACGGTTTCGAGTCAATCCACACCGCATCCGGAGATGTATGGTTCGCCACCCAGTCGAGTATCACACGGAATCCCTGGGACTTGGCTTCAGTAAGAAAAGCCTCGAAATCCTGCATTGTACCGAACTCCGGATTCACTGCGCAATAGTCTTTTACGGCATAGTAGGAGCCGAGAGTTCCCTTACGCTCCTTTTCTCCGATAGGGTAAATCGGCATAAGCCAGATTACGTCCACTCCGAGTTCCTTCAGGCGCGGGAGCTGAGCCTGAGCCGCAGCAAAAGTACCCTCCGGAGTGTACTGGCGCACATTCATTTCATAAACGACGGCATCGTAAGTCCAGGCGGCATGAGGGGATTTCTCCGCACATGACGCAAACATCAGGACCGCAAGGGCCGCAATCAATATCTTCTTCATAATCATTTATTTAGCAAATCTCATATACGACGGGAGCAATTATCTCTTGGCGAATGGTGAAAGTGCTACGGTCGGCTTGCCATCCTTGAAAGCACCGTTTGCATAGTCGTTGTTACGGCCCGGCTCAGACTCCGGCTCCCAATAGAAGATGCCCCTGAAACGCTTCACGTCCTTAAGATCGTTCCACAATGTCTCAAGTGCCTCCTTGCCCTTCTCCGGTTCATCTGCCGGCATTCCGAACTCAACCAGCATCACATCCTTGTTGTAGGACTTGATCAGCTGAGGAATATTGGCAACCGCCTGATTCACTTTCTCTTCCCATGGTTCGAATGCCTTAATTTCATCTTTCCAATATGAAGGATACAGCGAAAGGCCTATCATGTCGTATTTCACGCCGGTATCCGCCATGAGAGAATAGAACCACTGGAGGGTATCCATATTCCAGGCATTGTCAATATGAAGTATTACGGAAGCATTGGGATAAACCGCCTTAACTTGGTCTGCACCGGCCTTGAACAGTTTTGCGAAGCCGGAAGCGCTTTGGTCCTTGACACGACCCTTTTCCCAGAGCATACCGTTGGTCACCTCGTTTCCGACCTGCACCCATGTAACATCCGCGCCTCTGTCCTTCAATGTATTGAGGACATCGGATGTATGGTCAGCCACGGCTTTTGCCATAGCAGCCAGGTCATACGACTTCCATGCCTCAGGGATATTCTGATGAGCCGGATCAGCCCAGGTATCAGAATAATGGAAATCAATCATTATCTTCATGCCGAGTTCCTTCGCCCTCAGACATTTCTTGAGGACGTCTTCCTTGCCGTTCCATCTTTCCTTGGGATTCACCCAGACTCTGAATCGCAACGAATTGAATCCCAGCGACTTCATCAGAGAAGGGCAATCCATCTCCACACCGGATGCGGAATAGAATTTATAGCCTTTGCTTTCCATTTCCGTGTACCAGCCGATGTCGGCTCCCTTCGCGAATGCCGGTTTCGTGGGCTTTCCGCCTGAAGGAGAATCAGACTCCCCACAAGAAGACAGGGACAGAACCGCCAATACACACAATGTCTTGATCAAATATTTCATAACTGGTCCGTTTACTCTAATACAAGCAATTTAAAATCACTGGAATCAAGATTCACAGTAAGGGAATTGTGGCCGGACGCATCCGTCATCACATTGTAAGAGCCAGAGCCGAAGCCAGAATAATCCTTCCATGTCCCAGGTTTCGGAAGCCAAGCAGTGATATCTTTCCTTTCCAACGAGAAATTGCCGATGACCGCAAATGCCTTTCCGTCAACGGAACCGTAGATAAACCGTCCGTCATTCCAGTTGCCACCAGACACATACCATGAAAAATCGGCATCGGAAGAGAAGAAACGCGGATTTTCCTTGCGGAATTTCATCAATGAAGCGTATGTGTCATGAAGGGCCTTGCGGTCAGCATTTTCCAGATATTCCCAGTGAACAGGTTTCTTGCCGGTCCTGCCGTTCTGTTCTATCGAGATGTCATAACCGAGTTCTTCGAACTGCCAGAGCATCTTAGGTCCCGGGACTGTGAGGAAAAATGCCGCATTGAGGGCTTCACGTTTCATTCTGGCGTCCAAGTTCGAGTCTCCGCTGATGCCTGACGCGCCTTCTTTCAGAGCTTTGTAGGCAGTCCTTTCCTCATCGTGGCTTTCCATAAATCCCACATATGCGCCGAACGGCATTGTCGAACCGGTCCAGAGGCCTTCGAAACCACTTCCGGCAGACTTGCCCATGGCTGACTGGCAATAAGCATTGTTCAGATTTCTCCAGACCTTTGCCCCGGCTTCGGCAAGAGCCTTTTCCTCACTGGTCTCGCAGAAATGTTCCAGAATCACTACGGCATTCGGGTTATAGCTCTTCACGCTCTTTGTGTAGTCCGTAAGTATGTCCACGCGGCTCTGGTCGTAGTTGGAAGCGGTACTTTCGTCGCTCTTCTTGTTTGTGAAGCCCTTGGTAAGATCGAAACGGAAGCCATCGACATGATATTCTTCCATAAGATACTTCAGGCTTTCCTTCACATGCTCACGGAAAGGCTGGTACTCGTGATTCCAGTCGTGGAACACGCTGTACGGATGAGGAGCATCGACATTGAACCAAGGATTGTCGGATGCGGTCTTGTTGTTCTTCGAATCCCAGTAAAGTTTCGCATACGGATGAGCACCGGTCGCCTGATTGTAAACGACATCCACGATTACGGCCATACCCCTGGTATGACATCCGTCAATGAACTGCTTGTACATATTACGCGTACCATAGGCCTTGTCGAGAGCGAAATATGAGCACGGGTTATAGCCCCAGCTGTCATTGCCGTCAAATTCCTGTATCGGCATGAGTTCCACTGCATTGACACCGAGAGAAGAAAGATAGTCGAGCTTTCCGAGAGCTCCAGGAATGTCACCGGCAGATGTGAAATCGCGGAAATGCATCTCGTAGATCACGAGGTCGTTCTGGTCTGCGATCTTGAAGCCGGTGCTTGTCCAGTTATAGACATCCTTGTTCACCTTGAACGCAGATACGAGTCCGCTTGTGCCCTTAGGATATGCCGGAAGGTCAGGATATGTCGAAGATGAAATGTATTTGTCGTTCGAGCCGTCGTAAACGATCTCAGTATAAGGATCATGTATGCGGAAAGCCGAGCCGTCCTTGTTCACGAGATAGTACTGGAACATATATTCCTTGTCCGGATCCACATTTGTCAATGTGAACCACCAGCAGCCTGCCGCGTCGTCACGCTTCATGGAATAGTCATTGGAACGCTGCCAGTTGGAGAATTCACCTGTCAGATAACAGTATTCGTGGCGTTTGTTCTTGTTGTCGAGATCGCGCAGCACCAGGGTCACGCTACCGTCGGAATTATAATTGATACCATAATGGGCGCCCGCAGGCATTGTCTCATTCACGACCGGCTTAGGCTCGAAAACGAATTTGTCGTCCTTCACTTTGACGAACAGGTCATCGGTCTGGAGCTTTCTGTCGGCACTACGCACGACTACACCGATCTTGTTTACAGGTGTATCACCGGAATCGAACCACTCCCTGACGGATGGCTGGATCGGAAGTTTCCAGAGATTCTTCTCCTCGCACGGCTGCCATTTGCATTTGTCAATGTTTTCTTCCCATTCAGCCTGGACGAACATCCACTCTGCCTCAACCACACCGATGTGGGCATACAAGTCTCCCTTGTAATCATAGAACGGGGATTTCTGGTCCGCCCTGTAATAAAGCACGCACGAAGCATCAGCCTCAGGTAATTCCGGAATCGCAAAAAGTCCTGTAGCAGAAGGATTTACAAGTTCATCTACAGGATGCTGAGTCACATTTACGACAGCGGTCTTGTATCCGGTTGCGGAAAACGAAATGGTCGCTGTCCTCAGTTCCTTGTTGTTTTCAGAAACTGTAACAACGATATCGCACGAACCGGTTCCCGATGTCTTGTCTATTTCAAGCCAGTCATTCTTGGAGACTGTAGCCGTCCACTGTGACGCATTTGTCTTGAGTTCCAATGTCTGAGATGTTGCCGCTCTGGTAAAGAACAATGCGTCAGGCGTGACTTGCAGTTTCTTCCCCTGCTGGACTTGTTCTTCCTTGCTGCAGGAAACGAGTGCCGACAGACACAGAACGGACAGGACAAAAAATCTTGTAATGTTTTTCATGATAAATTAGAGTTTCACAAGTACTGGCTTGAGAATTTTTCAAAAAGGGCAGGCCTTTTCTTAGCGCAGGGCCTGCCCGGATTATAAATTCAGAAAATCCACACTTTAGTTCAGGAGATCGAGACTGAAATCAGATGTCTCAGTATTGAATACGAGCGAGTATTCTCCGGCTGGTTTAGTGAACTTGATATTGCCTCCGCCGAAAACGACATTATCCAACTCTCCTCCGAAAGAATATGTCCAGTCAGAATTGAAACGGATCTTGATCTCGTCATCCGGTTTCATTTTAAAATCTATTGCCGCAGCCCATTTTGAACCTTTCTTCGACATCGAGAAGAATGTTCCCCAGCCCGAAGCCTCGAAACTGCCGCCGATTTCGAGATTCTTCACCTGAACCATCACGAGTGTTCCGTTCTTCTTGTCAAGCTTGATGTAATACAATCCTGAAGGGACTTTGATGTTGGAACCGCCCAGTGTATTCGATTCCGCATACGCAAATGGGAGGGACTCACTGCCTTTGGTTTCTACTGTCACATCCTCGAAGCCAAAATCAGTTTCTGACCATGAAGGAGTCGCACTGAACTTGAATTCCGCATCAGAATCATCCTCAGTGAAGAGATCCACAAAGCCCTGGTACACGCCCTTTTGCTTTGAGGAAAGAGAGAGTGCAGGAGCATTGGCAATATCCCACTTCTGATAACTTCCAGGAAGCCACATCTTCTTAGGGAATGACAGGCCATAATTAGTAATCTTGACATTCACTGCATTGGAAACAAGACCGTCAGGAAGGCTCGTGCAATATGCATATACCTTGAATGTCAATTCTGCTTCCTTGCCTTCAGCTGCGCCAGCTGCAAGTACAGCGTCGTTTAGACCGTCAACAGTGGACCTGTATGATGTTCCGTCAAGGTTTTTGGCAAGTTCCGTTTCTTTGCCGTCACCGCACTTCATGGTAACCTTGTATGTAACGTCCTCACCGTATTCAAGTCTGGCAGCATCCCAACCAAGGACCTCGATTTCGTCCGCAGCTTTTTCCTTGTCGAGGACGATCGCTGGTGCAGGTGCACTCAATACAGGTGCGACAGCATCGTCATAGAAGTAAACCTTCACGGCTAATGCCGGAGAGGAATACACATTACCAGCATTGTCAGCAACATTCACGGAGAATGAAAGCTGATGGGTCGCATTCTTTTCCAACTCGAAATTAGTCTTGAGGAAGGTTCTGAGTTCCTCCTTGGAGATGGTGCAGAACGCATCTTTGATTCCCTGTTTGAGGACGGCTGTTTTTTCTCCGCTCTTGACATTCAAGTTATAGAGATATGCATCAGCATCGATGAAACGCGCAGCGGTCCAGGTAAAAGTCACGGATTCCGCCTTGGTCCCGTTCGTAATGAGGATATCCGAATGTGCATCCATCACCGGAGCGACTGGACTCGTCGAGAAGGTGTCCTCACTTTCTATGGTGCAGGCTACTGCCGCAATAGCTACGGCAGAGGCTGCAAATATATTTCTAATCCATTTCATAAGTCAAACCTGTTTATTGTTTTTCATAAGTCACCACAATCGGTGTCCTGTTGGCGTACAGGCGGACGATATAGTCACCTGTTCCAGGAGCAGGAATGTTCTCACCACCCTTAGTGATTTCAAAGCCTCCGGCAATGTCTGTAGTTGCAACTGCGCTGCCGTACTTGTGTTCCCAACTTCCGTTCAGTCTAAGAAGCCACTCCTTGCCTTCAGTGAAGCTGATGACTGGAGACTCCCAGACATTCTTCGCAACATTGTACGTGAATTCAGGCTCCTCGCTCTCTTTCCATTCGTTAAAATCTCCGATAAGAGCAACTTTGGATACGACCTCCCTTGCGACAGTCTTAGTCTTGGTGTTGATGGTCAGCCACATGATCGGCTCTTCAGCAGACACGGAGAAGTTTCCGTCACCATTTGCAGGATCTGCAACTTCCCAGCCTTCCGGTTTATATCCGTCATTCATTCCGACCCATGACTGATTTTCATCGACAATCTTGAAATAATAAGGAGTCTCAGCCTCGTTGGACACATCGACCAGAATCTTGTAGGTGCTGGTTCCTGCCTCGACTTCCAGGATTTCAGTTCCGAACTGACTCCAATCCTGATACTTTCCAGGAAGCCAGATGCTCTTCTTAGGAGGAAGATAGGTATGAACCATGAAAGAAACTTTTTCCGAAGTCAATACCGGTGAGTTCACCACGTCTTTCAGAGTTGCTTCCACATAGGCACTGATGGTAACATCGGAATTCTTTTCACCGTTCAGTGAACTGCATACCATACCTACAAAGTCGCCCTTGTTGATGCTGAGAGAATTCTTGTAGTTCTGTCCTACAAGGACCTTCTCCTTTCCAAGTTCCGCATATACGGAGTAGAGAATTTCAGTCTTTGCCCCAAAATCAGCAGGATCCCATGTAAAGATCACCTGCTCCACCTTGGTGGTGTTCGCATCCGAGAGGACATTGGAAACCGGCCTGAGAACAGGAGCCGTCATATCTGACGAAATCTGTTCCATTGGCAAATCCAAGGTGCAGGATGCAGCCAGAGCCGCAATAGCGGCAATTGCCATATATTTCAATGATTTCATAATATCGATTTTATAATGTTGTCAATCCGATTAATAACCTTCATTCTGGATGAGGTTGCTGTTGGAGCTGAGGTCGCTCTGGATAATCGGGAATATGGTCCTGTATGAAGGAAGCGCAATCTTACCATTCAAGATACCGCCCTTGAGTGTCCAAGGATAGTTCACGTCCGTAAACTTGCCGAAACGGATGAGATCGACACGACGGTGACCTTCCCACATGAACTCGCGGGCCCTTTCATCAAGCAGCCATTCGAGACTGATCGTCGTCGGCATCGGAACGCCTGCACGGTCACGAAGTTCCTTTACATATCCCAATGCCTTGGAATCCTTGACTGTACCGCCGTTCAGACGGGCATCTGCTTCAGCATAGTTGAGATACATTTCGGCCAGACGGAAAACAGGCATATCGGCAGAAGAAAGTTTCCAGTTTCCAGGGACACCGTTCTGCTGGGCGAGTTTGTCTTTGGAATCAAGTCCGCAGAACTTCCAGCACATCCAGCCTGTTGAAACCTTATTTCCATCAAACTCCTTAGTTGAACCATAATTCGTAAAGAACGCGCGTTTGTCGCTGGTAGCCCTGTCATATCCGAAGACATTGGTCTTGCTGCCCCAGACTACGCCATTGAGATCGAAACGGGCCACATAGTCATCAGGCACATGGTAACCTGCCCAGTTCTCGGCATTGATCTTCGGCAATCCGAACTCAGCTCCGAGCTTGAGGTTCGCGTCCTCGCTGAGGGATGCGGAAGCGAAGGTGGAAGTACCGCCCCAGCTCTGGGTAGAAACTCTGTCGTAAGCAATTGCGAAGATGAACTCTTTCTCTGCAGAACCATTCTCGGTATTGTCCTGACGGAACATATCTGAATACTTAGGAGCGAGGGTATAACCCATTTCTATCACCTTCTGCGCAGCATCCTTTGCATCCTGCCATCTTGCTGTTCCGGTATAGACCTCGGCATTGAGATACATACGGCTGAGGAGAGCCCAGACTGAGCCCTTGGTAGGACGTGGATAAGGAACGGCACCTTTTGCAGGCATTGCGCTATTGTCTGAACCGAGGTCAAGAAGCTCTGTTTCAAGCCATTTGAAGAGGTCCGCCCTGGTAATGCGGGATGGATTGTCGCCACCGATGTTCTCCGGCATAGGGAAAGGAGGGTTACCGAATTCGTCCATGAGAACGTAGAAGAACATTGCCCTGTGGAAACGTGCCTCTGCCCTGTAACCTGCAATTTCGCCCTTGATTCCTGACTGTCCGCGGGCATCGAGTTTGCTGTCCGTGGTCTGGAGAAGGAATTCGTTCGCGAGAGCGATGGCCTTCACTGCACGAGTATATACGGCTACCAAAGCGTCGTTTGAGCCAGTCCCCCATGAATCGTGCTGAAGTTCAGTAAGATAAGAGTCTCCCCAGACACACTTGAGGCCGTCACAGGTCATCTCGTTCAGGTTGAACCACTGTCTCAGGAACTCTGACTGTCCTGAATCTGAGAATCCGAGGTCATTGTTGCCAGCATCATCCTGACCTACAAGCATATAATAGCCGTTGATGTAGGAGAGGGCCTTGAGATAGTTCTCTTCATTGGCATACGCGTTTTCAGACGTGAAGTCAGTCTTGTTCAAAGGGAGGGTGTCCAGATCCTTCAGACATGATGAAAACAGTATTGCCGCAAATGAAAGTATTAATATTTTGTTTATGATTTTCATATTGTTGGTCCTCCTGCTTAGAATGTGATGTTAAGACGAAGAGTGTAGAGACGAGGACGAGGATATACATAATTATCCACACCATCGATATTGTTGATTTCCGGATCAAGTCCTGAGTATTTGGTGAATGTGCATACATTCTGGACAGAGCCTGCAAGACGGATCTTGAGATTGTTCTTCATGTTGAAGGTATATCCGAGATTGATGTCGTCAATCTTGAAGAATGTCGCATCCTCAATCCAAAGGTCTGAATATTTCTGTGTCTCGCTGTTAGGAGCATGCCAGCCAGGAAGAAGCCACTTCGCACAAAGGTTGTCAATGTAACCCTTGGTCCAGTTGTCACTGTAAGATGAAGAGAATCCGAGAGCGACCTTGTTGACGAGCTCAGCACCGATGGAGCCGTGTCCGTTGATACCGAAATCCCAGTTCTTGTATCTCACCTGAGTGCTGATACCGTAGTATGCCCAAGGTGTAGCGCTGCATCCGGTCATGTAACGGTCATCAGCATTGATCTTGCCGTCGCCGTTGCGGTCCACGAAAGCATTCTGGACAGGCTTGCCCTCTGTATCGTAAAGCTGCTGGTACATATAGTATGTATAAGGAGCGAAGCCCTTGCGGTGAAGTGAACTGAAACCGACATTGGCACCCATTGAAGGACCTGTCTCTACTCCGAGGTAGGTTTCATCGCTGTTGGTAAGCTTGGTGATCTTCACATCCTGGAAGGTGATGTTTCCACCGATTTTCCAGTTCCAGTCCTTGGTCTCTACAGGAACGAAATTGGCTGAAAGCTCTATGCCCTTGTTCACCATGGATCCGATATTGGAAATCACCTGCTTGCCGAAGTTGGAACCGAGAGGGATGGAGATATTGTTCAGGAGGTCGAATGTGTTTCTGTAGTAAGCCTCGACCGTACCGGTGATCCTGTCATTGAGGAAGCCGAAATCCAATCCTACGTTGTAAGTCTCGGTGGTCTCCCATTTGATGTTAGGGTTGTAGGCCAATGGGGAAAGGAGCGGATAAGCCTTGCCGTCCGGTCCCATAGGATACCGCATTGTCACAGACGCTGATTCATAATATCTTGCGATGTACGGATAGTAGTCGTCTCCGATATCCTGCTGTCCTGTGCGGCCCCATCCGAGACGGAATTTGAGAGCTGAAACAGTCCTGTTGTCCTTCAGGAATTCCTCATTGGCAATGTTCCATGCGAATGCTGCTGCCGGGAAGAACCCCCAACGGTTAGATGGAGAGAAACGGCTGGAAGCATCACCACGGGCGGTGAAAGTAAAGAGATATCTCGAATCGTAGTTATAGTTCAGACG
>ULOQ01031143.1_pt1 | contig 15844 bp, 16 predicted proteins | sample 1952741 | NCBI WGS metagenome assembly ULOQ01 (sample SAMEA4835608, study PRJEB28245) | human gut metagenome | biome: gut microbiome; material: fecal sample | place: Denmark | collected 2008
TAGCTCTCTGCTTAAACGCTTCAATTACTGCTTGCGTATTATTGACAAATACATTTTCAGCATCAGATACATTATTTATAGATATGTCTAATTGGTCAAATGCAGTTTTGTTATCATTTATCCACTGCAGTTGTTCTTTTTTAGTTGTTAATCTGTTCCATTCTTGCTGTAATGATTTTAGCTTTACTATATTTTTTGCAAGAGAACTTACTCCATTTTTTGTAAATTCTTCATGTAGGTTTGTGAGTTTAGTATTTAATGACTCAACTCCTTTTTCTGCTTTTAGTAAATTACGTACCCAATCTATTATTTCTTTTCCATACATTGAAAACACTGTAAGAATTACAACTAAAGCAGTATTCCAGCTAAATAGTGACTTTACTATTGAGCCAGTTACACTTACAGTCTGTTTTCCTTCCGCTATGAATTGCTTATTTTGTGCTCTCAGCCTTTGAATCTCGTCTACAAGTATAGGAACGTTGTTAGATATACCTAAAAAGAACGTATTCAATGATACCGCAGCTGCCGGAAGTTCACGTACAATTTGACTGACTGACATGCCTAGTCCATCCCAAGATTTTTTGTAATTACCGACTGATAAATTGTGCTTACCTGTAGCTTCTTGTAGCTTAATCATCTGTTGGTATATCTCGTATGTCTGTTGCTCTAAAGCTTTTCCAGCTTCAGTTGCACTTCTCTCTTCAGCAGACATCTGATTAAGCTTTATTTTGTTCAATGAATACTGAGCTGATAATCTATTATAAGAACCTTCAGCAGAATTAGCAATTGTTACATTGAGTTTAGCTATTTCGTTTGCCTCGCGTATCTGAGTTGAATATAACTTAAGCTGCTCATTTTCTTTTGACCTAGCAAACGCAAGCTTTTCTTCTGCTTGTACCAATTGTGAAAGTATAGACTTTCTTGCTTCTTCTGAAGAATTAGCTGATTGTACTTCTTTATTATATCTTATTTGTGATTGTATTCTTAATTTAACAGCATTGTCATATTGCTGCATACTGTCTTTCAATTCAAGAATTCTGTTAATCAGCTTAGCTCCTTCTTTTGAATTCAGCGCTTCTTGCTGATTAAGATTTCTTAGTTGCTGTGTAACAAGTCTTAATTCAGCATCCATACTATTGTAAGAATCTGAGGCTGATTGTACAAATTTTATGGCATCACGATTCTCTTTGTTTACTTGCTGTGTTAATACTTTTAGCTCTTGAACTCTCACTCCGGTTTCTGACATTGCAAACGCTAACTCTCTTTCTGCTTTTTCAAGTCTAGAAGCATCACTAGCAGCTTTCTTAATTGTTTCTCTACTTGATTCATTGGCTCCACTAGCTGTCTTAAGAGATTCTTGTATCTCTGCTGCGCCTTTCTTAACCAAATCCAGTATGTCAGAATATGTACTTTTAAGCTGATTCAACTCCTTGATTAGTCTTTCAATAGAATCATCAGGAGAAACTAAGTCTTTATAATATATCGGGTTTGAACCTGGCATAATATGTTTATATTATATAAGTTAAATTCATTTCCAAGTTAATTCTGGGCTACTCCAGACTATTCAAAAGTAAAAGTAATATAATTTTTTAATATAAAAAGAAAGTAGCCAGAAATTAAAATAAATTATATTCCCTATACAGAAACTATCTTTTCCTTAATCGCTTTTGTTCTTTTTCTGCTTGTTGCTTTATATTATCAAGAGCATTGTAGAATTGAAGTACAGTCATTTCTCTAGCGTTTAGGCTAGTCTTTTGTGCTATGAGAACACATGCATTTTCAAACTGTTTATCATATTTTACTTCGATCGACGTGCTACCTGAAAAAGATTTAGGCTTATGCAAATCAAGCATGAACTCATCTATTGCATTAATATCTTCGGCATTGTCTTTTTCATTTATTAGCCCTTCTAGCACTAGCATGGTTCTAAGCTTGAGTTTGTCATAAGCTTCTTTTTCCTTCGGATTTGTAAAGTTACCAGGAAAATAAATCTCTAATTCAGTGTCTACTTTTTTTTTAAACCTCATGACAAAATCAACAAGCCATGAATGTTTTACATGTTGAATATCTTCAAGAATATTTTTTAGATTTTCATCTGATAAATCAGTTACTTTTTTGCCATCTACATCATGTATTAAAGCTGCAAAAGCTAAATATTTTGGAGATACTTGATTGACTACCATAAACATGTTCTGACGCATATTTTGTAGTTCTTGCATTGCTTTTTTAGTATCTTGCTTCATTAGCTTTGCAATCTTTACGATATGTTTATCAATATCGTCAACATCTGAACCTATCCCAGAATCTATGAGTATATACTTGTTATATTTCTGAAAATTAACTATTGGCAGCTCATCTATACTGTCATATACTCTTACGACTTTATTTTTTATGAGTAATCTTTTCATAGCAAATATCTAGTAATTGGTGTTGATAATAATGGAATGCAAAGTAGTGATACGTCTAATGTAATTATCAATGCAACCACAGACAAAGTCATTGCAGTCCAAAAACTTAGACAAAAGTCGCATCTTAGCATTTCTCCAATAATTGGAAGTTTGACATCAAAATAGTCTGTCATTTTGTCTTTTAGTCCTGTTTTTTCTAAAAACAAGATTATGAATGTTGCTAATAAAGCAACTACTACTACTTTATAAAGCGTTGGCATAATTCTCTAGTTGTTAGTGAAAATTCTATTCTTAATCCTGCATACGGGTACATAAAGAATTGTTTATCAATATCTTGTACGCCTTCTCCTTTATATACATAGTTATTGTATATTTTTTCTATAGAATAACCTTTGTATATATTTTCGAATCTTTCGTATATTTTATTTATAGTCAATCTACCAGTAGTATTTATAATACCAGGTGTAGTCAATAGTCTTATGATTTCATCTTTCACTTCTTCGGTATGTAATACAGTCTCGTCATCATAGACACTGCATAAATCATACCAAAATACAATGGCTCCACTAAACGTGTACTGTGGTAATGATTGCACAACCTCAGTTATTTCTTGTGGGTCATATATATCAAACCATGAGAAGTTGCCAAAGTTATCATTTGGAAGAAGTGATACGTATTCGCCATTTCCATTGTATATTGCTGGGTATACGAACTTATTGCCATCTGGACGATGCTCAATGAGTTTATAAGCACGGCCAAAAGCGTAATTGAGCCATTTCAACTTTTCAGTGAATGCTCTCTGCATGTCCTGTATGATTTTATCTAATAATACAGGCTCATCTTTATATCTTATTTGTACACTACTCTCTTTCATAGATTTCTGACTTTGTTCATTAATGCTGGGTATATGTATTCCCAAATAAGTTCATTTATGTTTTCATCAGTAAGGCCAAATATCTCTTCACCATATTTTTCGCCTAATTTGTTTGTCTTCCAATCTTTTGCATCAATAAAGAATTTTGTATCATCAGCGTATACTACAAACGATGCATGGAATTCTCCAGTATCTCTCAATGTTACTCTGTTTGTTGGTTGCCCTTTTGCGATTTTAACTGCTATCGTATTTTTAGAGTAAGGCGCATAACTATTAATCTTTATGCCTTCTCTTGTAATGCCTTTCTCAAACAACTGATTTTCAGAGTTCATATCGCAAATAAAAGCTTCATCTTCAATAACTTCAAGACGAATATAATCATTTATGTTATCTCTCAACTCAATGGTTTTTGCGATTAGCTCTTCTATTTGGTTCATATTGTTAAATATCTTATTCCATTATTTTTACATGGCAAGCATACTCTGTCTATTCCTTCAGTGCTCAGCTCGATAGCTTTGAAAGACAAATCAAGTTGATAGCTAAGTCCTGATTTTTTCATTGACGATGAATCACCATCAATTTCATACAATATATCAACTCTAGAAGCATTTATAGAGTGTCTGTTTGTTCTCACATTTGGATTGTATGCAAATTCTCTCAACATGTCAACGGCTACTTGCTTAGCAATTACATCTTGGAATAGCATTCTTTGTTCTATTATGAAATCTGTTATATCGCAATTAACAGACACATCTAAGTTAAGTCCATAGTTATTATCGTATGTATACATATTATTCTCAATATCCCAAAGCAATGGCTTATCTTCTTCGTATTGAAGCGACTCTTCACTGATTTTGAAAGGATGAATCTCCAGATATTTAGACCATGCCATCCATGCTTGCATTTCACGTCTTGAGCAGCTGTTACATGGTTCTTTTGACCAGTCTTTATCTTTTCTTATAGCGTGCATATTACCTAACTTAGATTGCTCGTACATTAAGTACCAACTACCTCCAGATTCAGTTTCTTCAGATTCGTATGGAAGATATAAGTCAGGTATTACAAACCATTGAAAGCCTTTACTTGTTTTATTTACTGTAATTACCTTGACTGGCAATTCAGTAGATGAATGATACAAGAACAGCTTGATTTCGCCTACTCCATCTGTTTGTATTCCGATTCTGTTTATTCTAGTAGTAACGCCTTTTGACCTGATTGGAACTATCTCGAAACCTACCAAATTATTTTTATTTGCAACAATATCAGTTAGTCTTCCGGTTCCATCAAATAATGTTCTGTTTTCACACAACGTTTTGTATGTCCCTTTTGCAATTTTCTCATTACAATATCTAATGATAGCTTTTTGTATGCTAGCTTTCGTTTTGCCTTCGAGCCATTCAGAAAGTGGATTCGTTTCACTCCAAAATTCTTGGTCAGTAGGCAGATTTCCTGTGGTCTGTTGCAATGATTTATACAAGTTTCCATCATATTTCACGATGCTACCTTTGTCATAATGTTTTTCATTGCTATATTCACTATACACAATGTTTTTGAAATCCGGTGCTATACTAGAAATACTCTGTAATGTTAGTAATGGGTGTACTTGCTGAAAATAGAGGCCACTTTCACTCACAGTTAGAGTGTCAGCTATTTTAAGCTCTTGCGTATCATAATTTTGCTCCCATCCTATGAGATGCAATAATTTTTCTTGTATATCATTTGCTCTTACCATGGTTATTCTTGTTCTTCTATAGTGAATAAACTTTGTAAAATAGCTTGTAGCTCTTCGCTATCGTATAGATATGAAGAAATCTCTTCATCTCCCAATACAGGTGCGACAAAATCTTCGTGCAACAGGATCATTGTTCCGTCAACACTTCTTCTTGCGTGGATGGGCGGAACAATCCCATGTTCCATACACCATTCTATTGTTACTATAACGTATCTCATTTTGTTATCAAATTTTCAAGTACATAATCAATCAAATCCTGTTCGGTAAACCCGTCATTCTGTTTGGTGGGAACGGAATCGAAACCGATGGAGTTGTAGAAAGCCAGGTTTGCGAAATAACCTAAATTGTTATATGTTGAAAAGAAAGATGGTCTACCAGTCTTTTCACTGTCTACACTATTATTTACTATTGTTATAATTGTTTTCTTTTTAATAAGGTTGTCTACAATAATAGATTCATTTAATTCTCCATCAATATATGTTATTCCATCAACATTCCTAGCATTATAAGCTATTGTGTTAGCCTCAGCAAAAATTGAAAAATAACTAGATTGTATATTATCATATCTGATTTTTCTTTGGTCATATAACATCTGAGATAACCTAAAATTATTACAAGTATAAAACAACACCTTAACGCCCTGCTGCAAGTTCTCCACAACACCGTAATCATCCACTCCGTCTGTCACTAGGGCGTTGGGATATTTAGGCAGGAACTCTATTGTTACGTCCATATCTCCTATATCCCCTGTAACTCCTATGGCGTTATACAATGAAGTGGTTCCTTCGGGATAGGTTAATGTCACTTCATGTTCTCCGTTGTCAAAGGTATAAAGTCCGCCATTTCTGTTTACCAAACTAACTTGTCTGCCATCAGAAAGACCTGTAATCTTAAACTTATGCGTTGGGTTAGAGTTTGCCGGAACTATGTTTACCATGTTATTCGTAGTGGATAGTTTTTTAGTAATATGAATAATTCTGTTATCCGTAACAGTAACATTTGCTCTATCGGGTAGAATACTAGTGCTAGCAATATCATACCCTCCCACACCGCTCATTGCCGCGAACAGAAAATTGTTCAATTTAAGTGGTCTGTTGTTTCCGCTATGGTCTTGCAGGTATGGATTGGCTTTTAGTATCTCGTTTGTGGGAACGGATTGTCCTGACGGTAGCTGGGTGATGGTGATATTACAAGCACCGACAATATTTATACTTCTAAAACCTATATTTCCTGTTACGCTATCAATAGGTTCTAGTGTATAAGTTCCATTTTTAGGCATTCTTACCAATGGGTTGTTATTATATCCCCATGCTATTTCTTGACCGTCCAATAATCCATCTACCGTAATCGTTATGCCATTAAACTTTTTAGATTTGGCGATATATATACACGCATTATTTACAGCATCAAAATTTGTTATATTGACGCTCTTGTTTGTCACGGTATATTTTGAGCCTGTGAATTTCGTCCAATCATTAAAGTTTTCTGCATAAACATCCACAGGCTTTGACATATCATACCAAAACACCATGTGTTCTTTCACCCATTTTTCTATGTCCGGTCCTGGAGGAACAGGTTTTGTATCTCTGTTTACATTAATCGGATTCTTCTTTGAATTGTTTATGAATACATTCAAGTATGCCATTTTTTCCTGCTTTATATAGTTTATAACTAAAACAGAGGCCAACTAAATTATAAAACCTAGTGACCTCTGTCCAAAGCTAATAACAACTAAGAAAAGACTGCTATTGTTTTTTATGCTCCGGCTACATCTTTAATAAAGATGGGCGATTTTTCTGAGTTAGCTACAACGATAGTCTTACCGTAAGCTGCATCTTCACTAGAAATATTAAAGCCGAGAATAGGACTTGCAAGTGTGTCAGCATTACTGTTGTATGCTGTCAAGAATGCAACGTCTACAGCAAATCCGTAGTGCTCTTTACGAGTACGCGTCATATCTGTAGTTGCTGCTCCGCCAATAGCAGAGAAGTCTCCAACAGAATCATAGTAGTAAGTACCAACAGGCATATTGAGCAACGGAAGAGTAGCAATTCCCCATTCGTGACCATCACCAGATACTGTGCCAAGCAAACAGTCACGTTCAAATCGAGTTAACATGCCTAATGTGCCAGCATTGATTGCATATCCTTGTGCATACTTGTTTTCAACAGCTGCCAAGTTATTTGTCAAGTGTACAATTTTACCACTGAATTCATTCTGTTTGTTGACATCATTGTAAAGTCCATGCTGCTGCAACTTACGCATGATACTTTCAACACCGGCATCTCCTACAATATGCAATTGACCGTAGAAATCATTAGCGGCCATGATTACTTCAAGGTCGCCAAATACGTTTTCACGTTCAGCCCATTTTGCATTGATTGTATTACCAGTTTTATCATACAGCAGCGGATTCTTGATAACTTTAGTTTTGCTTGCTCCAAGCTTTGTTAAAGCAGCTTCATCAAGTTTCTGAGCCAACTTGTAGATGTATTTCATCATCTTGGTTTCAAAGTCTTTTTGAATCTTGATTTCGTTGTTCATATACATAGCAGGAGCTATAGTGAATCCCCATGAATAAGTTGCAAATGTGATTTCAACCATTCTTGATGTGTTTTCGCTATCAGCAATTGTTAAAGTACGCTGATTACCAATCGTGATGCCAGCATCATAATCAATAACTGGCGTTTCCAGTGTATTACCAATTGACATACGTGCTTTTTCTTTAAGTTCGTCTGTCAAGATTCCGGTAGGGTCTTCTGATTGCACCATAAAAGCATTCAAAGCACCGTACCGACTGGGACGATACTCAAACTTATCTAAGTTAGAGTTCGCTCTAATGTTTTGGATACGAGTTAATACTAAGCTCATAATTATTAGTTTTTTAAATTTATAAATATGCGCTATTATGATGCATTACCCTTTTACAACATATAGCTAAAGTTATTCTTATTTAATCGGCAACTGAGAAATGTTGTTATCATTTCTTATTTCCAATGATTTATCAGCAAATTCTTGCGAATCACGTGTCAATCCAGTATGTAACAAGTAAGTCTCAATAGCTTTGTCAGCTTCAACTTGGCTTTTGACTGATGATAAATCGAGTGTTACTCCACTACCTCCTTGGCCACCTTGACCTCCTTGACCACCAGTACCACCACCTGTTTGTTGTCTACCTGTATCGATGACATCTTTCAAAGACGTTTCAAGAATAAGCTCCTGTAGCGTGTATGGATTGAGGTTATTTTTCGGGTTGTTGAGAATATTACCATCTTGGCCTCTTAAAACCAATTTTTTACCGCCTTGACCGTCATCGATAAAATCAGGAGTACCTTTTGTAAGTACTTCAGCTTTAGCAGACTTCAATAATACATTCTGCACATTGTCTGTAATGCCAGATTTAAATTTTAAACCTGAAACAGCTGCTTGGAATGCATAATCAACATGCACATTTTTAATATTATCTTCAAGTTCCTTTTTCTGAGTATTGAACTCAGTTTCTTTTGTCTGCAACTGAGATTGCAATTGACTAACTTGCGCTTTTGTGTCTTTCAGTTGTTGACGTAATGCAGCATCTCCTTCACCACTTTCAATCTTCTTTTCAAGGTCAGTTACTTTTTTGTTTGCTGCATCCAGCTTCTGTTGCAAATCTTGAGTTGAACCGGCTTTTGTCTTGTATTCATTAAGAACGCGTTTAGCGTAGTCATAACTTTTTTCGCCATCATTCTTTTTAATGCCAGTTATACTGAAAATATCAGTATCATATTGGCCATGCAAAGCTCCAATCTTTGTGCCAATAACAGTATTTTCATCGTTTCTTGACATTTCAGCAATCGCATTGACCTGTACATCAGTAAGGCCAGCTAACGCTGAATTTTGTCTTAACATATCAATTGTTAACATAGCTTTGAGGTTTTTTTATTTTGTTACAAATTTTGCTGCTTCTCCATACGGGTCATGCAAAACCTTCATGATTGTATAGCCCAATGATGCGAAGTTATTCTTGAACAACTGCCATTCACTATAAGTAAACAGCTGTGTGTAAGGCTTTGAGATTTCTTTTCCAGTCATTGAATTGAAACGTCTGCCATGCACAATTGACAAGTGCACCATTTTCTCTGTGCCTTCAGCAGGTTTATACGCAGATGATTCATCTTTCATAGTTGCAGGAATTGCATCGATTTTATCTTCTACATCTGCAATCGACATAGCAATATTATCAAGCTCTTCTTGCAATGATTCAGTCCATGACTTGCCTCCAGCTTTTTTAATCTCCAAGAGTTCTGTTTTTCTAGCTTCTAGCTTAGATTTGATTTGCAGATACTCCTGCTTGGTCATTTTCTTCTCTGACATAATCTAATAATTTATCTGTTATTAACTTAATCTTTTCACTGAATGTTCTAGCAGATGCGAACTCAATTATATTAATGTTCTCTCTCTCGAATCTTTCTACTAAAGTACTGAAATTTATTTTAAGTTTTACGTAATTTTCATTTAATAACTTTTTTTCATGCAATTTTAACACTTCATCAAGTGTTTTATGCTGATATGGCTCCAATTGCTTTAATATTAGCATTCTCTGCAATACGAGTGGATTGTTTCTATATTCCACTTCGAGTATCTGCTGAGTGATAGCATCGAGTTCAGATTCTGAAGCTCCATTTGTTTTTGCCTGCTCATACTTGTTATACAACTCTTTTACAGTAAATACATAAAACTCAGTACCCCAGCTAATAGATGATGATATGAAATCGCTTCCATATCTGAATCTGCATATTGTATCTTCTACAAACTTCTGTGCTAATTCGAAGTTTGTCTTAAGCGCATTGAGAACACTTGTCTTGCTCTCAAAGTTAGCTGCTACCTGTGTTTCATTGATAGCTTCCTTTTCACTCACAATACCACCAGAACCAGCGATAGATACAATAATATCATTTCTAAGCCGTACACATTCTTCTACGTTGTAAGTCAGTGAATCTTTATCGATAGTTGTAATCTGAACTGGATTACGCATATCGACTATACCTTCAGCTTGATTTGGTATTGGTACCTCTAGGAATGAGCCAGGCCCAGCTATACGTTTTTCGCTACAGCATGGACATTTTTCAACTGTTCCATCATTGAGTATCTTATACTCTCCGCTAGAGTTTCTAAGAAAACCACCATCGCAGTAGTCTCCTGTTTCATTATTTTCAAAATTACAATCAGCTGCGTACGCACTATAGATAGGATATGGCGCATACAAATCAAGATGCTGTTTTGATATTGAAAAGAATAAATACCAATCGAGATTTGATAGTTCTTTTGAAATGGGATTCTTCTTTAAGTCCTTGTTTTTCTCATTGAGCTGAGTAGACCAGAAAAATCTAGCAGGACAGTACCCTAAATTATGAGTTGCTTCAGATACAAGAGATGCAATCTCATTTTTTTCATTTAATTGATAAACTCGTATATACGTATCATCAAATGCAGCTATCCTTCTATTAGGCTGTCTAAATACTATCCATTTAAACTCAGTATCATTTATCATTTCATAGTCTACTACGTCTTCTATTTCAAGCCAATAGAAATATGGTTCTGGACGTACAGACATTTGAACTTGCGGCAAATCAACTACTAATATACTGTTTATGGAAACTTGCATTTTCTTCCAACCTACTGTTTTCCATATATCTGGCTCATTGAGCTTATTTTTTCTGTAATCTGCCCAATCTTCAGCTAATTCAGAATCTGTAAACTGATAAGATGATGATGAATTACGGCTATAGAAAACTCTCTCGAGTTCTCTATAGACGTCTTCAACTACGGCAGGAGTTGACAATGGAAACTTAAACAGTTGCAGGAAAATATTATATTTGTCTTTTGGCAACAAATTTCTAACCCAATCAAGAAATAGTGCAGTTGGTTGATTTATATCAGACACAGCGATATTAGTCTCAGTATGAAATCTGAGCCTCTTTTGCATGTTGGCAGCTTTCTGTATAACCTGACGTTTAGTCGGCTTTTGCAGAATTTGCTTTATCTGATTTAAGTCTAAGGCCATCTTCTTCGTCGTAAGTATATTTACTATCTTTTGGCAATTCCCACCCACCACTAAGATGAGTGCCCATGCCGAGTATTCTCTCAGCATGAGTTAATTCAAAGTCTTGTTCTATATTATATTTAGGAACAACTAACTTGACGTATGTAAATTTCTTTTTCATACTGTTTTTATTAACCTCCTACACCACCAGCTTGAGATTTGGCATTAAACCAGTCAGTTAATGGATTGAAGTCAAGTGTTTCACGCTTAATGATATAGAAATTATCACTCCAGTTAGGGAAGAATGACCACTCAATAGAGTTGCTGTCAGGTTCTTCAAAACCACCTAATTTCTTATCGCCAATAAACAATTTGCCGACAGGAATTGGCATATACTTAGCAGGCTTGCTAGGGTCATCAACCAAACAGCCAATGTTACCATTTTCATCAATAAGCCAAACGCCTACGTTTTCACACATGTATTGCTTCATAGTAGCAATCGTTTTCTGGCTTTCCTGATAAATAGTCGCAGAGAACGTAGTAGGTTCACGACCAATTGTAATCTCAATACCACCAAGTGTTTGGTTACCACCACCAAATGTGCGTGCTGCGCCTGGTTCAGAAGTAGGCCCTTGGATATATGGAGTAACAATCATTTTAGTGCCATCAGCAGCTGAGAACAAAGTAGCGAATGATGCTTTCTTCGTAGGGTCTGTGACAGCATTCAGCTCTCCAGGAGTTTTATAAACACGCTGAAAAGCAACTTTTTGTATTTGTCCCATGCTCTCTTTGCATTCAGCAATTTCGAGGTCGGCTAAATGAGCGCCAGCAGGACATCCACAATTTAAACCCATAGTCTTTTATGTTTTTAATGTTAATAATTAACTGAGCAGCTTCCCTTAGCTTGCTTCATGCTTTTACTATAATGTTGCGATTCTTCTACACTGTAAATATACTAATAATTATCCAAATTAGTATAAACATATTGAAAAATTATGTTTTATTTGCACATTTAATTTCTCTGTTTGATTCCTTTTCTATTGTCTCTAGCTGCATGCATTTCATATACACCAGTTGTTGCATCAGGAGCATCATCATGTTGATTTCGCTTTTTGTTATCTTTCCTGTAGCTCATCATAGCATTATAATATGCAGGCCATTTTCTCTCCCAGCCTTCTGGCATCAATATATCACTCATTACATTGGCTGACTGCGTATATATACGTACATATTTGTTATTGGTTTGTGTGAATGTTTCAACTGCGCATCTGAAATTACGCATTACAACTCTAAGTATGCGTTTGACTGAACGCGCAAATCCTCTACCGCCGTTGTTAGATTCTATTCTTGCTCTTACTGTATTATTCCTTGCAAATAGTTCAGCTGTTTTTGGTTCAGTTACTTCCATAGGTGCTTCTGTGAATAATACATCTGTGACATAACAGAATTCAGGAGTATCAATGAAGCATATAGAGCATAACTTATCAGCACCTGTATCAGCTGTGTCTGTATAGTTCCATCTGCGTTTCGCCTCTTTGCCAACTGGAAGTTGTTCTGGCTTATATGTTTTAAAGCCTTCAGAGTACATTAGGCCTTCCTTTGGTTTTGGGTCTTGCATATACTGCGTATCAAAAATAAGCGGGTTTACTCTCCTCATATCATGAAGCTCTTCTAGCGTATGCTTCATTGGCCAAAGTGGCGTTTCATTCATATCTTCATCAATCTGTATTGCTGGAAGAGATAAAACAGTCCATTTTTCTGGCTCAGTTTCCATAAGGTACCCGCATAAATCATGTTCATGCAATCTCTGCATGATGATTATAATAGGAGTATTACGAGAATTGACACGATTTCGTATAGTGCTCTCAAACCGTGTGTTAATACGTTCTCTAACAACATCAGATTCTGCATCTTCAGGCTTCAAAGGGTCATCTATTATAACAGCGCCATTGAATATATTCTCTTTTGCTCCAATCATACCAAGCATTTTATTTAGGTTACTATCAAATGTAAGGTCATCGTATGATTCGTCTGATGTATCTTGGTCTACTAATCCAGCACCGAATCCTGTAACCTGCCCTTGTGTAGATACTGCATATAATTCACCGCCTTTCATTGTTTTCCATCTAGTTGACGAGCCCTTTTCTTTCTCTAGAGCAGAATCAGGAAATAGTGTTTTAAATAAAGGCTCCATCATTATGCTTCTTACAGTGTTTGAATTATCACTCACAAGCAAATCAGAATATGATAGATGCAAGAACTTACATTTTGGATTGAGTGCAAAGCACCAACTTATAAATGATTTAACTGCCACTTCAGTTTTACTATAACGGGGTGGCATGTTTATTATAAGTTTTTTTGTCTTCCCATCAACTACATCTTGTAAAGCATTAAATATCATCTTGTGATGTCTGCTTACAATAAAAGAGCGCTGGTATTGTGCCTTAAACATAGCTTTCGTATATTTCTCCAATGAAGATAGCAATTCAAGACGTAATAGCTCTTTTGGGTCTGTCATGTTATTCAATTCCATAATTTTCTTCAAATTTCCAGTTAAAACCGTATGCCTGTTGTAATATTCCTCTACAGCATGACGATATATTACCTTGACTTACACACAGCGTGAGCGCAGCCTCTGATGCTGATGACCATACTTTGATAATTTCATTGGTCTGTAAATCTATCTGTAATACCTTTTTTCTTCTTGCTCCTTTATTTTTTGGTTTTACATTGTAGCCATACGGCTCCATAGTACAGTTTTCTTCAATATAGCTATTTACTAGACTTGATATATCGCAATAATCACAATCGCTATTGCCGATTATACGACTTACACTTATATACTTGCTTTTCTCAAAAGCCTGTATGATATTACAATATGTATCTCTTTCTTTATACATCTTTGTAACAAGATTGCTTATGGTGTTTACAATCTTACGTTTAGACATACCAATATATGCCTTCAAGTCATACTCAAACTCTATGCAATATATAACGCCTGATTCTTCAGGCCTACAATCCAAAAATCGTATAGGGATGAATGAATTATTATCAAGTTTAATGCACGTACTGTTTTCTCTGTTCTTAAACACGAATCCTGGTGCACTTTCGCTAATCATTCTTTTGTATTCCTTCTCTTCTTCATCTATTTTTCTGAGCTCTTTTTTATAAGCAACAAGAGCTTTCATGTATCTAACATCAGGATTGTTATCAATTACAATCTTGTTGCTTTCAATTTCTCTTTGCTCGTCTATGCTGAAATGTTTCATGACTATACATTATTATATACGTGTATACGTGCGCGTACGTTAATCTTTACCAATTATTGTATCTCTAATAATCATATATGCTTCTCTTGATACTACAGTATTTGGTATTATACCATTTGCAGTTTGGCTTGCTTGTGGCAATTCAAGCGTAACTTGACCTGCTTTACCGAATATTCTGTCCCATAGCTTCTCTACTGTTTCGATATTGCCAAGCTTTGCATCTTCAAGAAGGCGTTTAATCACTGTTTTAACAGCTACTGGTACCTTTTTATTATTATATACAGCATTCAGCTGTTGTTCATTACAAGTCAATAAACATGATAGCAAATTATAAGTGTCGCTCTTAGAGAGATACACACTCGTGTTTATGTTCAATGATTGTAGAAGCTTAGCAACCTGAGGTTTTGTTGTTCCAACCAGTGGCAGGATATTTTCTGGTACAACAGGCACAGGTTGTGATTCAACTGCCTCAATGGCTTCTATATTCATTCTTTTCTCTTGCAGCTTTTCTCTTTTATCTTCAGGTAAAAATGACTCTGGGTCTTTTATCTTGCGTTCGAGTGTTTCTAGTTGCTTTTTTTCTTTAAATTTAGCTTTTGCTAGCTCTCTGGCAGTTAACTTCTCTTGCTCTTTTTGCACAGTTTCTTTTATCTTTTCATCACGCATGGGCGACATACCATGGTTTATGCTGTTACCCCTGTCTGGCAGCAAATCCAAAATGTCTTTTTCTGTTTTTTTATAATCCGGCATAGCTATAAGAATTTTAGTTATTTACTATGCAAATATAACAAAAATATTTTATATAAAAAAGCGATTAAGTATGTATTTTTTCTTGAGTTTTTACAGAAAATTTATTATTTATTTTGAATAATTGGCTTAAAGTATTGATTTTCAATTGTTTACGTATTGTATACAAAAAGTTGTAAGAATTTATTGCATTTTGTTCCATTGACAAACCATTGATTTGTCGCGTTTTAACGCGAAAATTTGTCAAAAAAGCATGCACGAGAAACAATGTGAACAATGTCCCCCTTTAGCCCCCTTGAATACCCATAGTTTCAGTATATCTATTTACTAAGTTAGTAATAAGTAGTTATATATGCTTTTTTAGGCCCTTTATATTAGATTTTTATTGTTTACTTTGTTTATTCTTCTCTAAGACATTGATTTTCAACGATTTATCGATAAACAAGAGATTGTTTATTTTGTTTATTATTGTTTACCCATTGTTTATTTTCGCCTGAAATAATAAATCATTGTGAGGCTGATAACATGTGAGGCTATTGCCAAGTCAAATATTGGTTTGAATAGGCATTTAAAAGCGAATCAGAACATACTTTCTTTTAAACAAGAGAAGCTTTCAGCCTTAAAACGATATTTTATATTGGCTTGAATGAAGCCATCCAAGAATAGCCTCAAAATGTCCAAATTTTTCAATTAACATCATGCTAAAATTTTCTAGAAGGAAAAATGCTTGTTTGTCCATTTAGCCTATAGGGCCTGTTTTTAAAGACTTTAAGAATCAATGCCTATGAACGC
>ULOQ01022745.1_pt1 | contig 15781 bp, 10 predicted proteins | sample 1952741 | NCBI WGS metagenome assembly ULOQ01 (sample SAMEA4835608, study PRJEB28245) | human gut metagenome | biome: gut microbiome; material: fecal sample | place: Denmark | collected 2008
GCCACCTCAGGGTTATATGAATATGAATGCCAGACCGCCGCAGAGGAGAAATCCTGCGGTGTCTCCGAACAGATTCAGGATGTTTGGTATTCCGGTACTGGTATATGCGATCATATGTGCGGCATGTCTGTACAGCAACTGGTCGAGTATATTGTCGGCTGTGCTTTCGATAGTATCAATAGTGTTTATCAGTACATGCATGGTACGATATGAGAAGAACATTGGTGCAGACCGTGAGGCCATGACCACTGGAGCTGCGTTGTCGAAACAGAGTATACTGATCCCATATTATATTCTTGTGTTCATGATGTCGGTTGCCCTGAGTCTCACAGACGAGGGATATATCATATTTGGATGTAATGTGGGAATAATCGTTACAGAGATGTATGCGGTTATGACATACTTCAATGACACTGAAAAGCATGGGATATTCAAGGGAATATTCTCATTTTTCGAGATGTTCTTTGGATCGATAGGGTATGTAAACATGCCATTTGCCGATAGAAAGGCGGAGCGTGAGATAACCGGCAAAAAGAGAAATTCCAAGCTGATGTACATACTTCTTGGATGTGTGATAGCACTTCCGATACTGGTGATCGTGCTCAATCTGCTGTCTTCGGCAGATCCTGTGTTTGCAAAGGTCATAAAGGACATATTTGGCAAACTGTTCTTCTCGTGGGATATAGTGAAGATAGTTCTGTTTGCCGCTGTGATATTCCTGTTTGTATATGGATTTATTGTCAAGGCGGGCCGCAGAGATCTCGGTGCAAATGCTCCGAAGGAGGGGCAGTACAATGCAGTGACAGGTATAACTATAACGATAGTGCTCACAGCTTTTTATCTGATATTTGCCGTTGTTCAGATAGTGTATCTGTTCATGAACAGCGCAGGACTTCCGGACGATATGACATACGCAGAGTATGCAAGACAGGGCTTCTTCCAGCTGCTCTTTGTAGCGGTTGTAAATGTGTGTATGGTGCTGATATTTAGTGCTATATTCAGAAAGAGTCTGGTGCTCAACGTGTCACTGCTCATGATGTGCATATGTACATATATAATGATTGCCTCATCAGCTGTGAGGCTGTCCATGTACATTGCGGAATATGATCTAACATACCTCAGAATAAATACCATATGGGCGCTGATAGTCACGTCTATAGTGATGCTCGGTGTTATCATAAGCCTGTTCTGGAGAAATATGCCGCTGTTCAGATACATATTTATGACGGTTCTGGTGATGTTCGCGCTGTATGCATTTATCAGACCTGGCGCAGTGATAACAAAGTACAATATCAGTCAGGCGCACAGTGGAAAGAAGATAGATCTTGAGTATGTGATGGATATAGGTAATGACGGAGTTCCATATCTGATCGATTATTTCAGGACCAAAGACATTACGCCCGAAATGGTCATGGAGGAAGTGATGTCGAAATATAGCGAGGACACCTACTACTGGAGAGACGACACGGTGGGAGAGAGGCTTGAGAAGATGCTTGAGGAGAATGATGACAAGGGCTATATCAGAAGCTTTAACTTCTCCAGATACAGAGCTTCAAAGACTATAGAGGATTATATAAAGTAGTGTAATATAGAATTATAGATCATAATAAAGAAAGCCCCAGTCTCCGGTGCAAATAAACCGGAGACTGGGGCTTTTCGCCATGTTAAATATTAGTCGTCATCTTCAGGAACATAATGTCTTGATGTGTAATACTCAAATATATCCTCGGACTTGTCGTATGGGAGGAACTGGGATCTCTCTTTTACAACCCACTCGTCTCCGTTGTGGAGAACTTCACCGAATACATAGCAGTTGTTGTGCTTGGCATCCTCACATGCCTTGAATATTGCGTCCTCACGTACATATACCTTTTCGGTATGCTTACATTTGATCAGTGCAAATACGTTGTCCACCTCTGCCAGGCATTGCTTGTGAAGGTTGCCGTTGTAGATGTAGAGGAAGAGGATGATTCGTCCAACGTTCTCACCTCTGTCGAGGTAGATGCGCATCTCCTCGTCGATACCTTCCTTCTGTCCTGTTCTGTCATCGCCCTTCAGGACTACAGAATCGCTTCTGCTGTACTTGTGACCCCAGAATACCAGTTCGGGATCAGAGCCGTCATTGTGCTCAACGATCGCTGCAAGGTTGAGGTCATATGTGTCCTCGGATGTAGCGCTCATGATATTGTCTATGGCAATCTTAATCTTTTTCTTGAGGTCGACTTTCTTGGCATCCCAGCCAATGCCGACCGTAAGTTTATTATCACCTTTTACAACATATTCGTTCATATTAAAAACCCCCTTAGATTACAAGAAGAATAATAATGTGTCTATGAAGAATGTAGGTACAAGAATAGAAACTGACCATACGAGGTAGCCTACAAATGAAGGCATCTTGATACCATTTTCTTCGGCTATTGAACGTACCATAAAGTTAGGTGCGTTTCCTATATAAGTGTTGGCTCCCATGAATACGGCACCACAGGAGATAGCCATCAGCATGACCTGAGGAACTACACCCATAGCAGTGCTTATACCCTCTGTAAATCCACTTGAAGCAGCGGTGGTGAAGAATACAAGGTAGGTAGGTGTATTGTCAAGGAAGCTTGATAAAAGTCCTGTCGTCCAGAAGAACTGTGCCGGATGTGTAAGTCCGAGCTCAGAACCACGTGCCTTGAGGATCAGGAGTGCAGGGATCATAGTGATGAATATACCTATGAACAGTATGGCAACCTCCTGTATAGCATCCCATGTAAAGTTGTTGGCCTTACGGACTTTCTTGCTCGTTGTCTTGAATGAGAGGAAAGCCGCTGCTAGCATGATCACAATCTCGATGATAGCAGCCCATGAGAGTGTTACGCCCTCACAGAAATTGATACCCTTTGCAAATGCAGGGAACTTCATAGGAAGAACTCCGCTGAGTATAACTGCACCTACGATCATTATAAGGAATATAATGTTGTGAGCACCTTTAAGTTTGACTGGCTTTTTCGTATCTGCATCGAATACCGGCTTCTGTCTGCCGTCTGCGATATCCTTCTTGTATGCTCTTGTGTCGAGAAAGAAGAATACAGTCAGCAGGATGATGAGATTGACAACCATGACCTTTGCAAGTCTGAGACTCCAGAAGAAGTCAACACCATTCATGAATCCCATCAGAAGTGGAGGATCACCGACAGGGGTGAGACAGCCACCAATATTTGAAACGAGGAAGATGAAGAATACAATGATCTGAACCTTTCTTCGTCTCCATTTATTTGCCTTTATGATAGGTCTGATCATCAGCATACTTGCACCGGTAGTACCGATCCAGCTTGACAGCAGAGTACCTATCAGTAGAAGCAGAACATTGAGTTTCGGTGTTCCCACCAGGTCGCCTTCAAGAGATATATTGCCTGCCACACAGAACAGGGCAAAAAGCAATACAATGAAGGTGAGATAGTCACCGATCATTACCTCGAGCAATTGTTCGCCCATCGTACCAAAGCCATGTAATATGGCAAATGGAATTAAAAATAAAAGAGACCAGCCTGCAACAGCCCACTGTTTGTGCTTTTCCCACCACTCACCGGCGATAAGGGGCATAACAGCTATGCACAGAAGCATACACACAAATGGTATACACCATGTAAGTGGAAGCGTAGCACCGAGTGTTTCAGTACCGGATTCGCTGTCTGCCGCCAGGGCACTTACCTGTGACAGCCCAAGAACTGAGATGACTGTGCCGAGACCTAGAAATAACCTGTTTTTCATCGTTTTTGCCTCCTATTAATTATAATTGAAAAACCTTATCTATGCTAACAAATATATGGTAAAAATTCAACGAAAAAAATCGAAACTTAACCATTTATTTTCCAGAACAAAAAAATAATAAGTATAGCCCAAATGATGGATCTGTGATAGAATGAAAAAGATTAAAAAATGCAATATTATGGCCTTAGGGCAGAACAGAGGTAATTGATATATTATGGAACATCAATGGTCAAAGGCATACAAACCAAAGAGAAAACTTTACGTGCTGAGGTCCAGAGAGTCAGAGGGATTTGACGATTTTTGTCAGGAGAATGGCTATGACTGGTACAAGTGCTTTAGCAACATATACAGGCCGCTGGCAAACAGGGCTTTGTTTTATATGCCTGAGAAGATGATGGACGCCGGATATTCGCGTTTGTGTGGAGGAGTGGAGATAGGATACAGTGATATGGAGGTGGTTCCTCAGAACTGTGTGAGCATCACGGTTCCGGGATTCGACGTTGTGGATATAAAGGGATTTGATATATCTCTGATAGAGGATATACCGAGACTCATGACCATGGCGTATTCATATGCCAAGTTGTATATAGAGACGGAGAAGCTGCACATTGTTTCTAACCACAAGCTTCCATATATATGTTACATGGAGAGCGCAGACAGTCTGTGCGTGGAGATTCCGGTATGGTCCAAGAAGACCAAGACGGAGGAGATGCTGACTCTTGACAACATGAGTAAGAGAGATCTCTATGAGATAGCATACAGGGAGCCTGCCACCGGACATTACAACTGGACATGGCTCAAGGAGAAGCTTGAGCAGTGTGAATATATAGGACTGGATCAGTTTATATTTGCCAGATTCGACATAAAGGGCTTCAGGCTCATCAACAACGTTATGGGTCGTGAGGTGGCGAAGGATCTGTTCAGATATATATGTGACGCTATGACCAAGCAGGACTGGATATTGTACTCTGCAAAGTGTGAGAGTGACGATTTTGCCATGATTATAAAGTATATGCCGGAGGATGAGATAATGAACCGGCTATATACATTCTTTGAGGAGATAGGACAGCTTCCGTCGAACAGGAAGTATAAGATATTCTATAGCTGTGGTATCGTATTCTATGATGAATTCGAGAAACTCAGCATGTCAATGCGCATTGAGGACATGGCGCAGATGGCACACCTCCAGTGTATCAAGACCAATGTAAATGAGATAAAGATATACACATCGGAGATGAAGAAGGAATACATCATGGCACAGCAGTACAAGCTGGAGCTTCCGGATGCCATAGAGAATGAGGATCTCATGGTATATCTTCAGCCGAAGTACAATCCACAGAACGACACCCTGACCGGTGCTGAGGCTCTGATAAGATGGTTCTACAAGGGCGGAGATATTCTCTTGCCGAAGTATTTCGTGCCGCAGTTTGAGACTGACGGAACTATAGACATCATAGACAGATATGTGCTGAGACAGGTGTGCAAGAAGTTCAAGGAGTGGAAGGAGCTTGGCTACCCGCTCTACCCGATATCCTGTAACCTCTCGAGACACCAGATATCGAGACCGGATCTTATATATATACTGTGTGATATAGTCGATGAATACGGAGTGGATCACTCGCTTATAGACTTTGAGATAACTGAGAGTGCAGATTTCGCTGACGTGCAGTATCTGATAAAGGTGCTCAAGGATCTGAAGGCTGAGGGCTTCAAGATATCCATGGACGATTTTGGAACAGGATACTCCAGTATGGCACTTCTTAAGGATATGCCGCTGGATATAATCAAGATAGACAAGAGCTTTATTGACGGAATAGCCACCGGCGAGCCGAACAACAAGGACATGCTCATGACACAGGATATCCTTGCCATGTCAAGGCATCTGGGAATCAGAAGTCTTGCGGAGGGTGTTGAGACATTTGAGCAGAAGGAATACCTGAGAGAGTGGGGATGCCACTACATTCAGGGTTATTACTACAGCAAGCCTATACCTATCACGGGATATGAATATCTTCTCAAGAAGATAATGCTGGGACAGAGCTAGCCGGATAGTGATGCTATATAGCGACATATAGAGAATATACAGAAGAGTATAAGAGGATTGATATATGAATGTATCGATCCTCTTTTTCTATTTATATTGGACCTTAACAGGATGTAATCCCAATAATGTAATGTATATAATTTACAAGTCTTGTATATATAATCAACAACCTACTAAAAAAATAATTAAGAATCATTCCCAATAGGGGTTGACTTTGATCAAAAAATAGGTATAATAAGACATAGTTGATAAATAAACATCAACAAAGAAGACAGAATATATTTTAACAATCAATGATGGATATTGATTAGATTATTTAAAAGAGAAAAGGAGAATTAAGTTATGGCAAAGTTTGTATGTACAGTATGCGGTTATATCTATGAGGGAGAGCAGGCACCAGCAGAGTGTCCTATCTGTCACGCAGGAGCAGATAAGTTCAAGAAGGTAGAGGGAGAGCTCACACTTGCAGCAGAGCATGAGTTTGGCGTATATGCTGAGACAGTTAAGAACAATCCAGAGATCAGCGATGAGGACAAGAAGTATATCTACGAGCAGCTCAAGGCTAACTTCGAGGGAGAGTGCTCAGAGGTTGGAATGTATCTCTGCATGGCTCGTGTAGCACATCGCGAGGGCTATCCTGAGATCGGTCTCTACTGGGAGAAGGCAGCGTACGAGGAGGCTGAGCATGCAGCTAAGTTCGCAGAGATGCTTGGATCAGACCTTGAGCAGAACATGACAGCTTCAACAGAGAAGAATCTTGCATGGAGAGTTGACTGCGAGTTCGGTGCAACAGCAGGAAAGGTAGATCTTGCAAAGTGCGCTAAGAAGAACAATCTGGATGCGATCCATGATACAGTTCATGAGATGGCAAGAGACGAGGCAAGACACGGCAAGGCTCTCAAGGGACTTCTTGACAGATACTTCGGTAAGTAAGAAGAAGGTAAAGATTATTCATAAGGATAGTCAGTCTTACACATAAATCTAAAAAAGGTATATGCGGAAAGCAGTCAGGCTGCGATCCGTATATACCTTTTTTAGATTTATGTGTGCTATTTAATTGTTACTCATCTTTCTTGAGACTGAAGGAAGAGGAAGATGTAGTTGAGCTTGTTGTTGTATAAGGATTAGATGCGTGGGCATCCTGCTCTGAAGCTGCCGGCTGCTGTGAGTAGAACGGATCACTGTAAGACGTCTGCGGTGCCTGTGTCTGTTCTGCAGTGCCGTAGCTGCCACTGTTTGTAGTGCCGTACTGCTGTGTATAGCTGCCACTGTCTGTACTGCCATACTGCTGTGTATAGTTGCCGTTATTTGGGCTGCCTGTGCTGCCCGGAGTGTACACGCCGTTGAAATCGCCTGTACCGTCATAGTAACCTGTGCCTGCTGGCTGTGCAGATGCGCTGATGGTGTTCTTGCTTCTTGTTGCCTTCAGGATCATGATCACTGCTGCCAGTAGGAATACAGCTCCGAGGACAAGCTTGAATATGTAATCTGAAGAGTCAACCATCTCTATATAGTAAGGAAAAGCTTCTGCCTTTGCGGTCGCATAGTCCTCACTTGTAGGAGTGTATCCATAATATTGTGCGTATGCGTCGACATACTTGGTGATGTAGTCGTCAAGGAAGCCCTGCACCTTGTCGCTGTTCTTGCGGATGACTCCTGTTATGTAGATTGGTTCTGCATCGTCAGCAGATGAGATCGCGTCAAATTTGGCGTCATCACTCTTGGAGATCGATATTCCGATCCACTTGGATGTGTCTCTTTTTGAGCCGTCTTCATTCTTGTCGCAGATATCAACGAGATAGTAGTATCCGTCGGTCTTGGTAACCGTGTGATTGTACGTTGTAGTCTTCTCAATGTAAGCTCCGTATCCGTAGGTGAGTGTTCCCTCCACATACACTCCCGGTTTAACTTCCGATTCGTCACATGTAGTAACGTTTAGAAGCTTTCCGTGTAAACCGATAAATGTTCGTATACCCAGGAATAAAAGAACTATTCCGAATATACCGAAAACAACTGCTGATACGATGGGATTCCCCTTTTTCCTTGTTCTTGCCATAATGTTACCTCACTTTTTTTATTTGTTATGAATTATACATAACCACTTCAATACCTCACTTTTCTACAGTACAGGTAAAAAACTAATATTTCAAGTAAAAAAGGCAAAATCAAAAAAAATTAGACATTTTTTATGGTATACTCATTCATGGTGGTGATTTTATGGCAAAGAAAACAAAAAAGAATGAGAAAAAGTACATATATATAATTCCGGCAGTGCTGTGGATGATATTCATATTTTACATGTCGTCCAGAACAGGAGATGACTCGTCGGCGGTGAGCAACCCCATGACAGACTTTATAGTGGGTTTGTTCCAGAAGGTGAGAAATGATTCCGCGCCCATGGTTGACAGGATGACGGGAGTGGTGGAGATCATGGTCAGAAAGGGTGCACACATGACGGAATATGGAATCCTTCTGGCTCTGCTGGCCCTGGCGGTCAGAAAGGCCGGCGGAAGGATGACTTCGGCTGGCGTGTATATATGGTCAGTTGTGATAACATTTGTCTATGCGTGCTCCGATGAGATTCATCAGCTCTTTGTCGCTGACAGGGCAGGCAGGGGCACGGATGTGCTTATAGATATGTGCGGCGCATTGGCAGCTCTTCTTATTATATGGGGATCAAAGAGCACAAGGGGAAGGATAATAATGGGCTTTGTGATAGGGATAGTGCTGGTGGCAGCGGTTATGTTCCTTTTCCTGTGGCCTTTTTAGAGCGCATTTAGTATTGGCAGCCTTGAATTAGAGTGGGGCAGATGGTATATTAAAAAAGACTATGAGCATCACATTACCGATGCTGACTGGAGGATGCAGAATGACATTAGCAGATGTTAGAAAGAACATAGACCGGGTCGACAAGGAGATCAAGCAGCTCTTCAAGGAGAGAATGGTTCTTGCGGACAATGTTGCTCAGGTCAAGGCAGAGACCGAGGATGACATATATAAGCCAGACCGCGAGGAGACCATCATATCCAATCTCACAGGGGATGTGGATGATAACATCAAGATGGAGTATACGGCGCTTATCAAGAGAATCATGGAGATAAGCAGAAAGTACCAGTATGGAAGGACTCTGGAACTCAGGAACTGCCTAGATGTGGAGTATGATGTGAAGGAGCCTGACATAGATGCGGTGGCGATGATAAAGCCGGAGCTGTACATTTGTCAGGGATGCTCGAGGGACAAGGTCATTGCGGTGGACTCATACGATGAGGTGTATGAGCTCATAAAGACTGGCAAGGTAGACGCCGGAATGGGAATACTTGAGGACATAAGCTACGGAGTTTCGGATGCGCTTCACGAGGTGCTCACCAACAACAAGCTGTATATATACAGATGTAACATTGTAAATGAGAATGGACACAACAAGAAGGTTGTCACATTTGCAGACCACCTCATAGTGGAGGAGAACCACAACAGGCTGAAGGTGATGTTCGTATGTAAGAATAAGAGCGGAAGTCTCAGCAGCATACTGTCCATGATCTCTGATTACGGGGTGAACCTCACGGAGATACACTCGGCGCCAAACAGGCAGGAGCATTGGAATTACAGATTCTATGTGGAGCTGTCTGCCAATTTACTGAAGAAGGATATACAGGCTTTAGTGTTCCAGCTCATGAACGAGACGGAGGAGTTTACGATCCTCGGAAGCTATGCCTGTGACGAGGAACAGTTTTAGAGAAAAAATAATTTTTAAGGAGAAAATATCATGATAGACAAGTTAGTAAAGAATATCCAGAAGACAAATGCACCTATAGTAGTTGGACTTGATCCAATGCTCAACTATGTACCGGAGCATATCCAGAAAGCTGCATTTGCAGAGTATGGCGAGACACTTGAGGGCGCTGGTGAGGCTATATGGCAGTTCAACAAGGGAATAGTTGACGCTACATATGATCTTATACCTGCAGTTAAGCCACAGATAGCCATGTATGAGCAGTTCGGAATCGAGGGACTCAAGGCATTCAAGAAGACAGTTGACTATTGCAAGGAGAAGGGACTTGTCGTTATCGGAGATATAAAAAGAGGCGATATAGGTTCAACATCAACAGCATATGCGGTTGGTCATATAGGAAAGGTACAGGTGGGAAGCAAGACATATGCTGGATTTGATGAGGATTTCATCACAGTAAACCCGTATCTTGGAACAGACGGAATCAAGCCATTTGTGGATGTGTGCAAGGAGGAGAACAAGGGTATATTCGTTCTCGTCAAGACATCCAATCCATCATCAGGTGAGTTCCAGGACAGACTTGTTGATGGACGTCCACTCTATGAGATAGTCGGAGATATGGTTGACAAGTGGGGCAGTGATGTCATAGGCGAGTCCGGTTACTCAGCAGTTGGAGCTGTTGTCGGTGCCACATACCCTGAGATGGGCAAGGTACTGAGAAAGGTTATGCCAAAGTCATTTATCCTTGTTCCGGGTTACGGAGCACAGGGGGGTAAGGCTGCAGACCTTGTACACTACTTCAATGAGGACAGACTTGGTGCGATCGTCAACTCATCAAGAGGAATCATAGCTGCTTACAAGCAGGACAAGTATGCACAGTTTGGTGCTGAGAACTATGCAGATGCCTCAAGACAGGCAGTAGTTGACATGATCGAGGATATCAACGGCGCACTTGATGCGTAATTAAGCCGGAATGTGTGCCGGCGAGCCGGGCTTGTCCGCCGTACACTGATAATAGAATGATGATGGAGGAAGACTATGGGCAAACTTAAGATGACAGCAAAGGTGGTCAGTCAGGAGACTCTTGCCACAGATGTATACAGTCTGGTGCTTGAAGCTCCAGAGATAGCTTCACAGGCTATAGCAGGACAGTTCGTGTCTGTATATACTCACGATGGCAGCAAGATGCTCCCGAGACCTATCAGCCTCTGCGGAATAGACAGGGAGGCGGGAACACTCCGCCTTGTATACAGAGTGGTTGGATTTGGAACAAAGGAATTTTCACAGCTTGCGGCTGGAGATACGGTCGATATATTGGGGCCTCTCGGCAACGGCTTCATGAAGTCCGACAAGAAGGCGATCCTGATAGGCGGAGGTATAGGAATCCCACCTATGTTACAGCTTGCAAAAGAGCTTGACTGTGAGAAGTCAGTCGTGCTCGGCTACAGGGATGAGATATTCCTGAACGAGGAATTTGAGCCATACGCACAGGTGTATATGTCATCTGAGGATGGACAGCACGGTGTGAAGGGCAACGTAATAGATGCCATAAAGGAATACGGCGTGGACGGTGCTGTCATATATGCATGTGGCCCTACTCCTATGCTTCGGGGAATCAAGGCATACGCCATGGAGAAGGGCATCGAGTGCCAGATATCCATGGAGGAGAAGATGGCGTGCGGCGTGGGCGCATGTCTTGCCTGCGTATGCAAGACAAAGGATATAGATGAGCATTCACAGGTGCACAACAGAAGGATCTGTAAGGATGGACCTGTATTCTACGCTGAGGAGGTGGAGCTGTAATGTCAGATAAGATCAATATGTCAGTGGATATAGCGGGTGTGACTCTCAAGAATCCGATAACAGTAGCTTCAGGAACATTTGGCTCAGGCATGGAGTACAGCGAGTTCGTGGATCTTTCACAGCTCGGTGCAGTAACCACCAAGGGCGTGGCAAATGTGCCATGGCCGGGCAATCCGACACCACGTATAGCTGAGACTTACGGCGGCATGATGAATGCCATAGGACTTCAGAATCCAGGAATCGATGTGTTCAAGAAGAGAGATATACCATTCCTCAGGGATTATGATACAAAGATCATCGTAAACGTGTGTGGAAAGTCCAAGGAGGACTATGTTGACTGCGTTGAGAAGCTTGGCGATTGTGATGTGGATCTGCTTGAGATCAACGTGTCATGTCCGAACGTAAAAGAGGGCGGAATCGCATTTGGCCAGCAGCCGGATGCGCTCTACGATATAACAAAGGCAGTCAAGGCAGCGGCAAAGCAGCCTATCATCATGAAGCTGAGTCCGAATGTCACAGACATAACAGAGATGGCCAGAGCTGCAGAGGCTGGCGGTGCTGATGCGGTATCACTCATCAATACACTGACAGGTATGAAGATAGATGTGAACAGAAGAACATTTGCAGTGGCAAATAAGACTGCAGGTGTGTCAGGCCCTGCAATCCATCCGATAGCAGTCAGAATGGTATACCAGGTGGCAAATGCAATAAAGCTTCCTATCATCGGAATGGGCGGCGTGGCTACCACAGAAGATGCCCTTGAGATGATTATGGTTGGCGCAAGTGCGGTGGCAGTTGGAACGGCCAACTTCCACAATCCTTATGCAACAGTGGAGATCATAAAGGGTATTGAGGAGTATATGAAGAAGAATTCCATCAGCGATATCCATGAGCTGATAGGCTGTGTAAAATAGAACGATATAAGTCTTCTGTAAGAGTTTTAAGGGGTGTTGGGTTATGGAAGATAACATAGATATTGAAAAATATGCACAAAAACTCCGCATGGAACTGGATGAGGCGCTTGGCAGAAATGAGGAGCTCAGCGAGGAGATATCTGATCACGCAAGGATGCTGGAGAAGACTCTTGACAATCTGGCAGGCGGTGTGGGTATATTTGAACTTCACGGGAATAAGCCGGCTGTCAGGTACATGAGCAAAAGCTTTTACAAGCTGTTCAATGTGACCGAGGATCAGATGAGTGGATATGCCAGTGACTACGTGATGCTGGCTATTCCAGAGGATCGGTCTGTCCTTAAGAAGCAGATCCTGGAGACCATAACGAGTAACAAGACCACGGTGCATGACATCCGCTTTACGGATGTGAATACCGGGGGATATTTGTGGATACAGGTCTGCCTTTCTGTCATGTCCATAAAAAAGGGAATTATCGCACTGTGTGCGGTGTTTATCGATGTGACAAGCAAGATGGAAGCGGAGCTGGAGAACAAGGCGCAGTCTGAGATGCTCAGGCTGATACTTCAGGGAAGCGGAGAGTCCATAATCGTGTACGATGTCCCAACGGATACTCTGATAAATAAGAAGGTCGTGGATGGCGAGATGGTCACCACCATGAAATATGAGAATTTCTATAAGGGCATCGACACTAACAGGATAGTCCACGCTGACGACAGAGACGCCGTGACCGGCATGTTCAGAAAGATCCTTGATGCGGATGCGGATAGCTGTGACAGGCTGATGGGTGATCTGCGCCTTGATCTGAATGGCGGAGGCAAATGTGAGTGGTACAGAGTGCTCTTTGTTCCTCTCAGGGACTCCAAGAAAAAGGTTTGCAAGATATTCGGAAAATATTACTCCATAAACGATGAGAAGATAAGAAGTCAGGAGCTTCAACTCAGGGCGGAGAGGGATTCTCTGACGGGACTTTACAATCATGTCACATTTCAGCACAAGGTGACAGATATGCTTGAGTCATTCCCAGGTGAGCTCTGCGCTTTTTATATCATGGATATTGACGACTTCAAACATATAAATGACGCATTTGGACACTATGCGGGGGATGATCTCCTGTGTGATGTTGCTGTGACTCTTGAGGAAGTTGCCTCGGCGGCCGGAGGATTCTCAGGACGACTGGGAGGCGATGAATTTGCACTGTTCATCCCGATCGTCGACAGAAGGGAGGATGTGTATAAGCTTGCTGATGATATACAGTCCAGACTCACCACCATCAACTGCAGTCTTCCGCACACTATGTCCGTGGGAATAAGCGTTCACAGGATAGAGGATGGGATAGAATTTGATTTGTTGTACAGCGAGTCGGATCAGGCGTTGTACGCGGCAAAGAGGGGCGGCAAGAACCGTTACTGTGACTATGCCGACTCAGCGGATATGCATTCATGTGATTCGCATCACCGCGGATATACATACAATGATGACGAAGGTCTTATGCTGGATGAGATATCTGATATAGCATATGTTGCGGACATGAAGACCCACGAGATGTATTTCATCAACAAGGCGGCGAAGAGAAGCCTTGGAATTGCGGAGAACGACGATTCTTACAAGGGTAAAAAGTGCTTTGAGATAACCCAGGGCGGTGATGACCAGTGCCCATTTTGTTCTAATGAGATACTGGTTCCCGGACAGAGTTATGTATGGAATCACTACAACAGCAAGGCAAAGGGACTGTATGTGGTGAAGGATAAGATAGTTGACTGGCACGGAAGAAAGAGCCGGCTTGAGATTGCAGTTGACGTGTCTGATATAGATAAGACAACACAGGTTCTGGCGGACAGCTATGACATAGAGGATGCCCTTGTCAATTTCATGGCGAATATAACTTCAAAGCAGAGCAGTGAGGAGAAATATACCAGTCTGCTCGAGGTGATTGGAACTTTCTACAATTCCAAGAACGCCTGCCTTGTGGAGTATGGACAGGATGGCACAGGGGAGCTTTATTACTGGAAATCATCAGACGAGGAGTCTATAGAGAATGGTCTGAAGGCTCTTGTCACACAGAAAATGAGGGATGAACTGGAGAAGGAAGTCCTCAGGGACGAGGTTCTCATAGTGAACCGTTCCCATCCATTAAGGAATCCTGAAACAGGATTTGCACGGATGCTGAGTGACAGCAGGATATGGTCACTGTATGCGGTTCCGATCATAGTGGACGATGAACTGCTCGGCAGGGTATTTGTGTTCAATCCGGAGAAGCACAATGGAAACATAAGACTCATGAAGAACTTTGCTGCCTTTATCGGAAGTGAGATATATCAGAGACATCTGAAGGAGGACCAGCAGTTTGAGTTCACCCATGATAAGCAGACAAAATGCTTTAACAGGAACAGTTACATAGACTATATAAGAAGCAGAAAGAATCTGAGCAGTCTGGGACTGGTTGCTGTGGATATCAATGAGATACGGGGCATCGCGGAGATGTTCGGACCGGATTATGCGGACGATGTGATTCTGCAGTTTGTCGGAAGGATAAGGAAGACGTTCCCGGACGACAGGGTGTTCCGCATGGGCTATGACAGCTTTATCATCATATGTGAGAATATTGAGCAGTTGAAGTTCAATGTATACGCTTCAAGACTCAGGGAAAATCTGCTCTACGGTGAGTTCACGGCATGCTGTGGCTATGTCTGGACAGATTGCAATATTGATGTCCGCAGGATGGAGGATCATGCGGCAAATCTCCTGTATTCCGAGAAGCAGCGGTGGTATGAACAGCAGGACTGTCATTCGGTGAAGTGGAATACGCTGAAAAAGGATATGGTGAAGAAGGAGCTTGAGGAAGGACTGTTCTATGTCCTTTATCAGCCGAAGATGCTGTATCCGTCAGGAAAGATATGCGGGGCAGAGGCCCTTGTAAGATATTCCGGAAATGATGACTTGGCGGATGTTATCGACAGGCTTGAGAAGAGCAGAACTGTAAAATATGTGGATTTTTACGTGCTTGAGAATGTGTGCAGAGATCTGGCAAAATGGCATGAAGAGGGAATGCCATACATCCCGGTATCCTGTAACTTTTCCAGAATGTCGCTTATAGAGAGCAATGTGGCCAAGCAGATAGCAGCAGTGGTTGACAGGTACGGAATACCGCATGATGTGGTCGAGATAGAGATAACGGAGTCGGTCAGTGAGCAGGAGCATGATACTCTGGTGAACATTTCGAACAATATACATGAACTGGGCTTCAGGATCGCGATGGACGATTTTGGAACAAAATACTCAAATGTCGCCATGCTTGCCCATATGGGATTTGACATTATCAAGTTCGACAAGAGCATGATAAATGACATAACTGTCAATCCGGTGGATCGCACGGTTATGTGTCATCTCATAAACATGTGCAATGAACTGGGAATGTTCTGTATAGCTGAGGGTGTGGAGACCGAGGATCAGGCGGATGCGCTCTGCAGCATGGGACTGGCTTGTATACAGGGGTATCTGTGCAGCAGGCCGCTGGAGAAAGAAAAGTATGTGGAGATGTG
>ULOQ01036545.1_pt1 | contig 14676 bp, 9 predicted proteins | sample 1952741 | NCBI WGS metagenome assembly ULOQ01 (sample SAMEA4835608, study PRJEB28245) | human gut metagenome | biome: gut microbiome; material: fecal sample | place: Denmark | collected 2008
CTATACGGCAGATGCCCAATATCGTAATAAATATGTGATTGCCCGTGCCAATATGGTATACGGAAATCTGGGTAATTCAGCAAAGCTTAGTGAGGCAAATACCAAATTGTCGAATAAATCTCCTTACAGCCGTATAACCCCCATTGCAAAGAATGTAGTCAGTTATGCAGCCGAGGCCGGTTTGAATATCAGCGCTTTCTTCAAAGGAAACAGGAAAGTTCCGGTTATCTACCCCTTTGCACGTTATGAATATTATAATCCGCAAGAAAAGGGAGAGGCCAGCCAGATAATGGAGAAACGTTGTCAGGTAAGCATGTGGACTGCTGGATTGAATTGGTATGCCTTGCCTAATCTGGTGGTAAAGGCTGACTACACTACCCGCCAAATCGGAACAAACAAGGTTTTTGGAACTGGCAAGTATAATAGTGAAAATGAGTTTTCGATTGGTATTGCCTATATCGGTTGGTTTGTCAAGAAGTAGATGAATAGTAATCAATTAATTTTATACAAATGAAGAAAAATTTCTTTTATGCGACAGCTTTGGTATTAGGGCTGGCATTTACGGCTACTGCTTGTAGCGATGATGATGACAACAGTACAGTTAATCCTGCTGACATTGAGTATAATTCGGAGAATGCAGCAAGTTGGCACAACTACATGAGAAATGTGGCGGCTTTGTTGAAGACAGATGCCACCAATCTTTATGATTCTTGGAATACGAGTTATAAGGGTGGGGCAAGTTTTGCAACTTCCTTCAAAGCTCATAATGGTGCCTATAACTTTTCAAGTGCCTGGAACTGTATAGAGCAGGTTATCGACGGTTGTGTTGAAATCTCCAATGAGGTAGGTGAGACGAAGATTGGTGATCCATATAATAAATATATGGCAAACAATGTTACAGAGGCCCTCTATGCTGTTGAGTCATGGTATAGCTGGCATTCCCGTGATGATTATACCAATAATATTTACTCAATCCGCAATGCCTATTACGGCTCTTTGGACGGTAAGGTGAGCGACAAGTCAATTTCAAAATTGGTGGCTGGAGCCAATGCGGAGTTGGATACGAAAGTGTCGGCAGCTATCACTACGGCAGCATCGGCTATTCAGGCTATTCCCCAACCTTTCCGTAATAATATCAACAGTCAGGAAACGGTATCGGCTATCAAGGCTTGTGAAGAACTGGAAAGTGTATTGGATAAGGAGTTGAAACCTTATATCAGGGACAATAGCACCATTAACAGCAATGAAGCACTTGACCCGATTGTTGAAAATTATGTCAATGTTGTGGTTTTGCCTACCTATAAGGATTTGAAGGAGAAGAATAGTACGCTGTATGACGCTGTGGTGGCTCTTGCCAACAATCCCTCTAACAGTGCTTTTGAGACGGCATGCAATGCTTGGATAACAGCCCGTGAACCTTGGGAGGAAAGTGAGGCGTTCCTATTTGGGCCAGTGGATGAGCTGGGACTTGACCCGAATATGGATAGTTGGCCTTTGGACCAGAACGCCATTGTCCAGATTCTGAATTCCCAGAAATGGGGCGATTTGGAATGGAGCGAGGGTGATGATGATGCAAAAGTTGAATCTGCCCAAAATGTACGCGGATTCCATACTTTGGAATTCCTGCTTTTCAAGGATGGCAAGCCTCGTACAGTTAAATAAGAATTATTTATAAACAATACTCAAGAAGTAAAGGGGGGGATTTGGAGAATCCTGCCTTTACTTCTTTGGCATGTTTGGATATGCCATTATTAAAAAGTAGATAAAGATGATGAATCATTTAATGAGATATTCATGTCTTCTCCTTTGTTTGTCGGCAGGTTTGACTGCTTGTGATGATGATGGGATTGACGTGTTGGATATAGAGATTCCTGAAGGATACGCTCTGTCTGCCGGAACGTCCACAATCTTCATGAATTCATCCAAGGCCTATGATTCACCGGCAGATTGGGTGTCGGGTGTTTACAACAGTCGCTTTAATGATGGTGACGGGCTTTACGATGATGTGCGTACGAGTAGCAATGGCATGGGAGGGGGGCTTGGCCCGGTCTATGCGGGGTATTCTTGTGGCAGTTGTCATCGTAATGCCGGCCGTACCAAACCGACGCTGTGGAGTGAAGGCGGATCGGGTAGTTACGGGTTTTCCTCGATGCTGGTTTATATAAGCCGCAAGAATGGTGCGTTTTTTCAGGATTATGGCCGTGTTCTCCATGACCAGGCCATTTATGGAGTGAAACCGGAGGGAAAGCTTTCTGTGGAGTATACTTATGAGACTTTTACCTTTCCCGACGGAGAGAAGTATGAACTTTGCAGACCGGCTTATTCCATATCCGAATGGTATGCTGACAGTATAAAGCCTGAAGATATGTTCTGTACGGTGCGTATCCCGTTGAGACATGTCGGTATGGGGCAAATGATGGCTTTGGAACCTACGGAGATTGAAGCGCTTGCTGCAAAAAGTAATTATCCGGAGTATGGTATAAGTGGCCGTTGCAATTACATTACCGAACGTGGTGTGAGAAGCTTGGGGCTGTCGGGAAATAAGGCTCAACATGCGGATTTGACTGTTGAACTTGGTTTTTCAAGTGATATGGGTGTTACCAATAGCCGCTATCCGGAAGAGATATGCGAGGGGCAGGCCCAGGTGAATCAAGGCAGCATGATGGGGCTTTCTTATGCCCAGTTGGATGTTTCTACAGAAGATATGGAAGATGTTGACTTGTATATGCAGAGTCTTGGTGTTCCTGCACGGCGTAATGTGAATGACCCGCAGGTGATAAGGGGAGAACAGAATTTCTATAAAGCCAAGTGCCATCTTTGCCATGTCACCACGTTGCATACCAAGCCTCGGGGCTCCGTGCTGTTGAACGGTACCCGTTTGCCATGGTTGGGAAGTCAGACAATTCACCCCTATTCGGATTTTTTGCTGCATGATATGGGCTCCGAAATTATGGGAGTCGGTCTGAATGATAACTATGTAAGTGGGTTGGCGCGTGGCAATGAATGGCGCACTACTCCGCTTTGGGGTATCGGGCTTCAGGAAAAGGTAAACGGACATACCTACTTCTTGCACGATGGCCGTGCCCGCAATCTTGTTGAAGCCATAATGTGGCATGGGGGAGAGGGAGAAGCATCGAAAAATCTCTTTAAGAACATGAGCAAGGATGACCGTGATGCCCTAATTGCATTTTTAAATTCACTTTAGAACTAATAAGCTTTATATAAAAAGTAATTATGAAGAAATTTTTATATGTCGCCATGCTGGCTGTTTTGCCTTTGACCGCTATGGCGCAACATGAGGAAGATACGGAGAATGGTGTAGTGTCATTGGCCGGAAGAGAAGGTTTTACCATTGAAACAAAGAAAGGTGACTTTGTTTTCAAGCCTTATCTGTTGGTACAAACGAGTGCTAATTTCAATTGGTATGATGATGAAGGCTTGGATAAGGCTTATAACCAAGATAATATTGCCAATTCGGGTTTTTCCATTCCTTATGCCGTACTTGGCTTTACTGGCAAGGCTTTTGGAAAAGTGGCTTTCAATCTGTCCATCAATGCTGCTGCAAGTGGAGGAGCGCTGTTACAGCAGGCGTGGTTCGATGTACAGCTGAAAAAACAATTTGCGATTCGTGTCGGAAAGTTCAAGACTCCATTCTCGCATGCCTATCTGACAACTCTTGGCGAAACACTGCTTCCCCAGTTGCCGGTTTCTCTGACGTCTTCTGTAATTTTGCCTTATTCGTTGAATGCCGTGACGCCTAATATCGGTACGGGATTTGACCTGGGTGTTGAAGTTCACGGTCTGGTGGCAGATAAGTTCGGTTATGAAGTCGGCTTGTTCAATGGAACCGGAGCTTCCGTGAATACAGCTTCAAAGACGATGAGTGATGACTGGCATATCCCTTCATTGCTGTATGCCGGACGTCTGACTTATATGCCCAAGGGGGTGATGCCTTCCACACAAGGTAATCCTAACCGTTTGAACGAGGATAAGATATTATTCGGTCTTTCGGGTTCTATCAATGTGGAGAGTGAAAATGAGAGTACCAATGATACCCGTGTGGGGTTGGAATTTGCCATGTTGAAGAACAAGCTCTATCTGGCGGCTGAAGCTTATTATATGAATGTAGGTTTCACCAAACGGCAAAAGATAAATGAATCGTATAGCTTTTTAGGCGGTTATGTGCAAGGTGGTTACTTTGTCGCTCCCCGCCTACAGCTTGCCGCACGCTACGATATCTTCAATCGTAACGGTACGGATGACGACGGTTTCCTGAATATGCCTGCTGTAGGTATGAATTACTTTTTCAGAGGATGCAACTTGAAATTGCAGGCAATGTATCAGTATGTAGCCCGTTGGGGACACGACACGCAGCTCGACCGTGATAATGATAATTTAGGTCTGGCCACTCACTCTGCCACGGTGATGCTTCAATATACATTCTAAATGAAGTCAAGAAAGGATTCGTCTATGAAAAAATACATTCTTTTCTTTTTTCTGCCCGTGCTTCTTATAGGTCTGCATGCATGCGATGAGGGGAGAATTTATGAGAATGCCGTTGTGGCCACGGGTGAAGGACGCACAGTGAAGATGACAGGCCGGATTAGTGGTGTGGATAAGTGGTCGGGCGACTATAGTGTGGTAGTGGCAGGATTTGATGATGAAAGCGATTATGCCATTGTTTCAAAGGTTGTTCCGGCATCCGAATCGGATAATGATGAAATCCAGTTGACAATGTCCGGCATAACGGATGAGGTGACAACTGTCGAGCTATGTGTAATCAATAAGTTGAGGAAGCGCATTGTCAGTTTGGTGGCAATGGAATGTACTGAAATCGCTGATACTATACTTATGGATGCAGGAACAGTTGATGCAAGTATGTACAATGCCATTCAACAAAAAATATTCAATGCCACTTGTACGGCTTGCCATGGTCTTAGCACCACTCCGGGTGGTGGCTTGAATCTGCTGGAAGGACATAGCCATGCTGATCTGGTCAACCGGGCTTCAACGACGGTGGACGGTAAAATGAGGGTTATGCCCGGCAATGCGTCAGAAAGTGTCTTGCATCTCATATTGGGTACGGACATCAGCTCGGATTGGCGTATAGACCATTCTCAGATGATAACCTCATCTGATATGCAGTCTTTGATTGGCAACTGGATTGACGATGGTGCACAGCCGTAATAATGATGGGCCTTACTGGTAATACCGGTACTTTTTTGAACAACAACGACTAATTGATATTTAATATGAACAATAAACAACAACAAACTAATCAATCGGAGAATACCTTAACCGAAATCTTTAAATATGAGGTAGAAGCGGGTGTTTCGGAATATCATGTAATGATTCATGCCACCAGACCGGAAGCGACTTATGAAGAACAGCTGAATGCGGTGGTCGACACTTACTGCCAACTGCGTGAAAGTGAACTACAAGGTGCTGTTGCCATCTTTAAACGCTACTTTCTAAGTGACGCCGCCAATCAGGCAGATATGCTACTGGCGCTTTCGGCAGAATGTTCGGATTGTGCACTCTCCGTGGTAGAGCAGCCGCCGTTGAACGGTACAAAGATTGCACTGTGGGTCTATCTGCAGAAAGGTGTGGAAACACAGGTGCTTCATAACGGATTGTTCGAAGTGAGACATGGCGCCTACCGTCACCTTTGGGGAGGCGGCTCTTTCAATCGTGCTGCCAATTCGGAATACCAGACCCGTCTGCTGTTGAATGACTATGTGATGCAGCTGATGGAACAGGGCTGTAAGCTGGCTGATAATTGCATACGTACCTGGTTCTTTGTACAGAACGTGGATGTGAATTATGCCGGAGTGGTGAAGGCGCGTAATGAGGTGTTTGTTACCCAGGACTTGACGGAGAAGACTCATTATATTTCCAGTACCGGTATCGGTGGCCGTCATGCCGACCCAAAAGTGACGGTTCAGATGGATACTTATGCTGTAGATGGTTTGAAATCTGAACAAATTCACTACCTTTACGCACCGACACATTTGAATCCCACATACGAATACGGTGTGAGTTTCGAGCGAGGTACGTATGTGGATTATGGCGACCGTCGCCAGGTGTTTATTTCGGGTACTGCGAGCATCAATAATAAAGGTGAGGTGGTATGTCCCGGAGACATTCGCAAGCAGACGGAACGTATGTGGGAGAATGTGGAGGCTTTGTTGAAAGAGGCTGGCTGTACGTTTGATGATTTAGGACAGATGATTGTTTATCTGCGGGATGTTGCAGACTATACCGTGGTCAAAGGAATGTATGACGAGCGTTTTCCGGATACTCCGAGAGTGTTTGTATATGCTCCCGTATGTCGTCCGGGTTGGCTGATAGAGATGGAATGTATGGGAGTCAAGTCTTTAGAAAACAAGGAGTTTGCTCCATATTGATTTTTTACTTTTAATTGATAGCTCTTAATTGAAAAAGTTTCTCATAGCTGTTTATGGTTGTTTGCTGCTCTTACTTGCTGCAACTACGTTTGTAGAGCAGACATACAGTACGGATTTTGTAGAAAAGCATGTTTATCATACGATTTGGTTCTGTTGTTTGTGGGGAGCCCTTGCTGCGATGACTGTTGTTGTGCTTGTAAGACAGCGGTTGTGGCGGCGTCTCCCGACGTTGTTGTTGCATGGCTCCTTCCTCGTGATTTTGGCGGGAGCCATGACTACGTTTCTTTGTGGCCGAAAAGGATATGTGCATCTTACTGTCGGCAGTGAGGTGAACTGCTTTTTGGAACAAGACGACAGGCAGGTTGTAGAGTTACCGTTCACCTTACGTCTGGATAGTTTCCGGATTGAGTACTATCCGGGTACGGATGCTCCTGCAGATTATATCAGCTATATTCACGGTGAGACGCCCGTCTCCATGAACCGTATTCTTTCACGGCAGGGGTTCCGCTTTTATCAGTCTTCCTTTGATGAGGATATGCAGGGGAGCTGGCTGACAGTGAATTATGACCCGTGGGGGATAGGGATTACCTATAGTGGATACCTCTTGTTAGGTGTCTCCATGCTCTGGATGCTGGTCAGCCGGGGTGGAGAGTTCCGCAGGCTGCTGAGGCATCCGTTGTTGAAGAAGGGAGGAATGTTTGTCCTATTGTTGCTGTGTCTGGGAAGTGGGGTACATGCGCAGAAGAGAAGCCTTCCGGCACTGGCACGCAAGCAGGCGGATAGTCTTGCCCGTAAGCAGGTGATTTATAATGACCGTGTGGTTCCTTTCAATACCCTTGCGCGCGATTTTGTACTGAAACTGACGGGAAAATTGTCTTATGGAGGCATGACGCCGGAGCAGGTGATTGGCGGATGGCTTCTGCGTCCGGAGGTTTGGCAGAATGAGCCGATGATTTATATCAAAAACGAGGCACTCCGTCGCCTGCTTCATTTGGAGACACCTTATGCATGTCTGGCTGATTTGTTCGACGGTGAGAAGTATCGCTTGCAGAAGTTCTGGAAGGGGAAGCAAGACCATCATCAGAAAATGACTTCTCTGGAAAAGGCCATTGTAGAGGCGGATGAAAAGGTGGGACTGATTTTGATGCTCCAAAATGGTACATTGATTCGTCCTTTGCCGGAAGACGGGAGTGTGGAGCCTGTTTCCGATACTAAAATACAAGCCGAATTGCTGTATAACCGTATTCCTTTCAGCAAATTGCTGTTCATGTTCAACCTTACGGTGGGGATGCTGGCTTTCTTCCGTCTGCTGTATCGCGGCCTGCGCCGTTCGTCGGCATTGTCAGACTCTTCCGGTAGGATTGTAGCGCTCTCTTTCTCTTCGCGTTTGGCAGATACTTTTTTCCCGTTTTCTCTTTATGCGGCGTTTCTCTTTCAGCTCTTCGGGTATGGTCTGAGGTGGTACATCGGCGGGCGTATCCCGTTGGGTAATGGATACGAAACGATGCAGTTCATGGCATTGTGTGCGCTGTTCCTGGCTTGTCTGTTTCGGCGGCGCTTCCCGTTTATGGTGCCTTTCGGTTTTTTGCTGTCCGGTTTTGCCTTACTGGTGTCCTATTTGGGACAGATGAATCCCCAAATCACTCCCTTGATACCCGTGCTCGTTTCTCCGTGGCTCAGTACGCATGTGTCGTTGATAATGATGTCTTATGCTTTGTTTGCCTTTATGATGCTGAACGGCATACTGGCATTGTGTCTTCGCCGTTCAGCCCGGATGTTGATGCTGCTCAGCCGATTGCTGCTTTATCCCGCCGTTTTCTTTTTGGGAGCCGGCATTTTTCTGGGTGCGGTTTGGGCCAATGCTTCTTGGGGGCGTTATTGGGCTTGGGACCCGAAGGAAGTATGGGCGCTGATTACCTTTATGGTTTATGGAGCGGCGTTCCATGCGCGCAGCCTGCGCATTTTCCGCAGTCCGTTATTCTTCCATATCTATATGGTTGCCGCCTTTCTGACAGTCCTGATGACCTATTTCGGGGTGAACTACATCCTTGGAGGAATGCACAGCTATGCCAATGCCTGATTTGTGGGTGGTTCTACCTATTTATGATGACTGACTTGTTTTATTATACCTAATTTAAGTGATTGCGTACTGTCTGCCGATGCCTTATCTTTGCAACATCAGATTTGAATGAATTAGTTAGTCATAATTACGTAACCACTTTTATGAAGATAAAAGGATCCCCGCTTCCCGATGTGATATCGTGAAGCGGGGATTTGTGTATGGCGTGACGGATACTGTGGGTAAGGTTGGATAAGGATACTTGTGGGGCATAAAGAGTCATAGGATGGGGAGGGATGACATAGGGGATGAGCTTTGTCTTCAGGCACAAGATAAACCTTAATCAATAGGCAGAGGGCTTTTCCCGTATGGAGGAGCATACTTTTGCAAGAGATTCATCCGGTTTTTCCCTATAGGCCGCAGCGGGTAGGGAAACGGTTGCCGGAAGAATCTTATAGAGAGTCCTTGATGTCGCTCAATTCTACCAGCTTGTTGACAATAGCGTAGATGGTGAGCCCTGCCGGAGAATGTATCTGCAGTTTGCGTGCAATGTTACGGCGATGGGTAATGACAGTATGGATGGAGAGGTAGAGTTTGTCGGCGATGGCTTTGTTGGTCATGCCCTTCACAACGCAGGTGATGATTTCCTTTTCGCGCTGGCTCAGGGTTTCTTGTTCGCTGTCTTTTTCTTCTTCCTCCTCGGTGTGTAGCAAGTGGTTGATTTTGGAGGCGATGACATCTACGTCATCGCACATGGCGAAGTTCTCGTCATATTCCTTCAATATGTTGTTGTCGATGACGGAGCATACCATAGCAATGTACTTGATACCGGATTTTCCGTGTTCTGCCTTGAAGGCGGGCAGGTCGAACCAGCCACCGAAAGTGGGGTTGATGATGATAATGTCTGCCGGATGCATGTGAATGTAGTTTTGCAGCGATTCCGGAGAAGAAACTTCAATAGGGTGTGCATTCAAGTTGGGAATACGCTTCAAAACAGCCGTCAGACCACTCCGGATGATGACCGAAGTTTCTGCAATGACAATCTTCAAAGAAGTATTATTGTTCATTTTTCAGTTTCCTTTCTATTTGCGCTACGGCGGGAACAAACATATAATCTTCTACCTGGCAGTGGGTGGCAAGGTCTTGTTCGCAGTTGAATATATCGAACAAGACCGCATTCAGGAGATTGTTGTTCTCCTTTTCCGGGTAGTATTTGATGATGATGTTCTTCAGCTCTTTCAGTTTGGTATCTATCTGATTATGTTTGCTGGCAAAAGTGGCGATGTTGTATTCGTCCGATAGGTTGCCTTGGAGTAATTGCTCTACATAGGTGAATACGGCCTGGTTTTCATATTCCATGTGGCGGCGTACTTCCTTGGCATATTCATCGAAGAACTTCAGGATGAGGTAGGCTACATCGTTTGTACTGGAACAATCGATGGCTTCGATGAGTTTGCGGCGGATGGCCGGCAGGTTGAAGTCGAGGAAATATGTGTGGGCACGCTTCAGATAATCCATAAGGGCGGGAATGGAAAAATCACTTTCATTGCCGCTGTAAGAGTATTGTTCTTCGCTGATAAAGTTGGCTACGGCGAGGAATGTAGGGCAATCGACGCCTTGTGCTTCGCAGACGTCCTTCACGCTCTTGTCTCCGAATCCTAATGACAGTCCGAAGCGGCTCATCACCATTAATAAGGAGTAATTGTCACAGATGAGGTCGCTCATCTTGTCCGTGGAGCGGTACTTATGTTGCTCATTCATTGTATGTTATTGTTTTTAATTCTCTGATTCGTGCGCAAAGTAACGGCTTTTATCCGAGAACTGCAATCACTATTAGTAGGTATTTTGCTTGTCGGGAGACGGTTGGAGACTGGTGTTTGCCGAATAAACTAAAAGCTTTAGTTTTATTTAACGAGAGAAATTAGTTTTTGAACTAAATAATTTAGTTATTTGCAGAAAACAAAGAATGTTATGAAAGGATTGACTGCAAAAGAAGAAGAAATCATGGGCTTTTTCTGGGAAAAGGGACCCTTGTTTGTGAAGGAAATGCTGGCATTCTATGAAGAGCCGAAACCACATTTCAATACTTTGTCCACCATTGTGAGAGGATTGGAGGATAAGGGATTCCTGAGCCATCATACGTACGGCAACACGTATCAGTATTATGCGGTGGTCAGCGAGGAGGATTTTCGCAAGCGGACACTGAAGAACGTTATCAGCAAATATTTCAATAATTCCTATCTCAGCGCAGTGTCGTCTCTGGTGAAGGAAGAGGATATATCCCTGGAAGAACTGAAGCAGTTGATACAAGACGTGGAAAAGGGAAGGGACTGAGATTGTTGAGACTCTAATAACTCTGGCTTATGAAAAACATCGGATTGGTTTGTTTGCTGCTGGTAAGTATTTGCTGCGGATTGCAGGCAAAGAAAATCGTAAAGGTACCCTATTTCATGGCATGCAATACGCGTAGCATTGAAGTGGAGCAAGTGACGCTTGGAAAAGATACGACCTGGCTGGCGGTGAGGCTTTATGGCATGCAGGGCGATAGGGTCAGGATTGATTCGACAGCTGTGTTGCGGGCATCCGGAAAGGATTACGGATATTTGGGAAATACCGGTTTTGCCAGGGATGAATGGACGCATATTCCCGCTTCCGGTGAAATGACTGCTGTTTTGAAGTTTAGTCCGCTTCCGATGGATACTGAGAGCTTTGATTTTGTAGAGACACCGGACAGTGATGAAGGATGGGTAATTTATGGTATACAGCTCAACGGAGAGAAACCTCGGGTGGATATTCCCGAACGTTTGCGGAATAAGAAACCGGATGAGGTTTTGCCATTGCCCGGACCGGAATTGAATATGGGAAAGACTGTCATAAAGGGGCAGATATTGGGGTATAAACCGGAGTATGGAGTGACGTTACGCTACTATGACTCGCCTTGGTTCTTCATGTATTTCACCGGTAAGGACTTGAAGATAGCGGAGGATGGCACGTTCCGTTATGAGACAGAGGTGCTGTTGCCGAGCGGTGCTACGCTGTGGATATCCCGTTCGAAAATAGAATTGTTTCTCGTTCCGGGTGGAGAACTGGATGTCACAATCAATCTGCCTGAAATATTCTATTCGCAAAGCCGTCTTTTAAGCCGGAAAAGGGATGGTGTAACGGACAACTGTGTTTGGTTTGAAGGAGACTATGCCGGTCTGAATACCGAGTTGCTGCGGTTCGGTGAAATGAAAAGCTTATCGGGAGCTGATGATTTTTATGCAGATATTTGTGGGATGACTCCGCAGGCATATAAAAAGTATCTGTTCAGGCATTATGAAGATATGCAAAAGAAACTTGTAAAAAACAAGGATATGAGCCAGGCTTGCCGTACTTATATTCGGGCAAATCTGGATATGAATCTGTTCAGCCTTATCTATAATTACAAGAGTAACCTTAGTTATGCCCCGATGCTTTCGGGCAGGAAGGGGGTGAAAAGGGCGGACATGACGGTGGACAGTACCTCATACTTCAAGGAAATACTGCAACTGGATATTCTGCATACCCCCGAACAGAAATATTACAATTATTATACGGACTTTGTGAAGACCGCTACCGGAAATTTCCGGGATAAGTTTGTGCAAGACCCTCTTTGGCCGGACATGCTTCTTGCCGGGCGTGCTTCCCGTAATCTGAGCAAGTACATGCCTTTGACTGAGGAAGAGCGTCGGACGGTGGACAGCATCGCTTCTCCCGACCTCAGGCAATTGTTCCTGATGAGAAACGGGAGGATTGAAGCCGAACTGAAATCAGAGTTGGAAGCTACTAAGGGAAAGACCGGATATAAGATTGTTGAGGTGGAAAAGGAGGTAGCGGCAGACAGTTTGTTGCAGGTCATTACTCGTCCTTATCGTGGCAAGATGGTACTGGTGGATATGTGGAACACCTGGTGTGGTCCTTGTATGCGGGCCATGAAAAGCCTGAAACCGTTGAAAGAGGAGCTGAAAGAGGTGGTTTATCTATATATTGTCGACGAAACATCTCCTGAAGGAAAATGGAAAGTAATGATACCGGATATACCCGGTATTCACTGTCGCATTAGCAATGAGCAAAGTACGGCATTGGCAAAGCTGTACGAATATCCGGGTATCCCGACCTATTTCGTCGTGAACCGTGAAGGAGATATTTCCTACAAAGCAACCGGATTTCCCGGAGTGGAGATGCTACGGAATGAACTGACCAAGTAACTGTAAATAGTAAATCGTAAATCCCTAAATAGTAAATAATTCCATGGGTCTGTTTTTTGTTTATATACTCAAATCTTCTGTTTGCCTGGCGATATTCTATTTGTTTTATCGCTTGTTGCTGGCACGCGAGACGTTTCATCGTTTCAACCGTTTTTCATTGTTGGGCATTTTGCTGTTGTCCTGCCTATTGCCTTTGGTAGAGGTAAGTGTGAAGCAGGAGACGGAAGTGCACCAGACGATGCTGACATTGGAGCAGTTGCTGATGATGGCAGATGCAGTGAATGCCACTGAGGCCGGAGCAAGGGCTGAAACGGCAACAGTCACCTGGATACAAGTGGCGCTGCTTGTCTATCTGGCAGGAATCGTTTTCTTTGCCTTCCGCAACGTATATTCGTTGGTACGGTTACTGATGTTGCTGAAATCGGGTAAAAAAGAGGATATCGGCAGCTACTTACCGGGCAGGAAAGAGCGCGTTACTTTGATTGTACACAACTGTGACATCGCTCCGTTCAGTTGGATGGGATATATTGTCATTTCACGGAAAGACTTGGAGGAGAACGGACGGGAAATCCTTATCCACGAGCTTGCCCATATCCATAACCGCCATTCCTGGGACTTGCTGGTGGCTGATGTCTGCATTTTCTTTCAGTGGTTCAATCCGGCATCATGGCTCCTGAAGCAGGAATTGCAGAATATCCATGAGTTTGAAGCGGATGAAACGGTGATAAAGGAGGGTGTGGATGCAAAACAGTATCAACTATTATTAATAAAAAAAGCTGTCGGCACAAGGCTCTACTCTATGGCCAACAGCTTTAATCACAGTAAACTTAAAAAACGTATCACTATGATGTTAAAAGAAAAATCAAGCCCGTGGGCACGTTTGAAGTATCTTTATGTACTTCCGGTAGCTGCCATTGCAGTGACAGCTTTTGCCCGTCCCGAAGTCTCCGATAAAGTGGAGAAGATTTCAAGCGTCAAAGTTAACGATTTGGCTGCAATTGTAGAAACAAAAGTGGCGGAAAGTGCAGGTGACACTACGAAGCCTGCCGATGTGAAGTATGTACCGGCGGAAGTCCGCAAGCAGTTGAAGGGAACTTCGGTCTTCGAGGTGGCAGAGGAGATGCCGGAATTTCCCGGCGGCGGAATGAGTGCTTTCATGGATTATATCAAGACGAATATGCGTTATCCGGCATCTGCCAAAGAGAACGGTACGCAGGGACGGGTCACTGTCCAGTTTGTGGTGGATGAAGATGGAAGCATCAAGGACTCCAAGGTGCTCCGTTCTGTGGATAAGGATATGGATGCCGAGGCGCTGCGATTGATAAACACTATGCCGAAGTGGAAGCCGGGGAGACAGAAGGGGCAGCCGGTGGCTGTGAAATTTACGGTGCCGGTGATGTTCAGGCTGGACGACGACAAACTTGAAAAAACTTCTTCTGCCAATGGTATTACAGTTGAAGGATATGCAGGTAATGGGAAAGAGCCATTGTATATTGTGGATGGAAAAGAGGTGACGCCATCTGTCATGAGTGCATTGAATCCTGATAAGATAGAACGTGTAACGGTTTTGAAAGATAAATCTGCCACGGATTTATATGGAGAAAAGGGAAAGAATGGTGTTCTTTTGATAACCCTGAAACAAGGAACTCCAGGTATAGTTATCCGTCGGGATAATGAGGTGACAGAGAACGCTAAAGTACAGCATAACGGTAGTCTTGATTTAATAAAGACTGTCTATATTGATGGAGAAAAAGTTGACTTGGGTACTAAAACTATCGATGATTTAATACCTGCCGAGAATATTGAGGGCATTGAGGTGAAGAAAGAGGCAGGTGGAAAAGGTGAGATTTACATTACTACTAAAAAAACTAAAGCTGTAGAAAAGACTTCCGTTCAAGGTAATATGAAAGTGGAAGGTAAAGTGGTGGATGAGCAGGGTGAGCCTATTATCGGTGCGGCTGTTCTGATAGAAGGTACCACT
>ULOQ01005434.1_pt1 | contig 14410 bp, 5 predicted proteins | sample 1952741 | NCBI WGS metagenome assembly ULOQ01 (sample SAMEA4835608, study PRJEB28245) | human gut metagenome | biome: gut microbiome; material: fecal sample | place: Denmark | collected 2008
AAATCCTGTAATATGTGCCAGTGATTGTGACAATAGCAAGTCTTTTGTATTCTTGATAAAGAATTCAGCGGTTAAATTTAGGCGGTTGTCAAAGAAACCTAAGTCAATACCTAAGTTAGTAGTGTTTGATCCTTCCCATTTCAAATTCTTATTTCTAAGTTGTTTAGGATTTAAAACAGTAACACTACTATTGCCTATGCCATATTTATTTGCTTCATATAGGTCCAGAGATAGATAGTTAGGTATATTGTCATTTCCTACTGTACCCCAACCTAAACGAATTTTGAAATTTGAAATCCATTTAATATCTTTCATGAATGCTTCTTCTGATACACGCCACGCTGCAGAGAAAGAAGGGAAGAATCCCCATTTCTTATTTGATGAGAATACCGTAGAACCATCGGCACGTACTGTTGCTGTAAATAGATAACGATTGTCGTAATTATAGTTAGCACGTGCATAAAATGATAATAACGTTTTATCATAGTAAGTACTTTCAACCTTACTTGGAGTTGCACCTAGCCCCATGTTGTCATTTTCCATTTGATCGAAAGGGAATCCCATTGCTTCACCTAACAAATATTCTGTACTTTTGTAGGATACTTCGTGTCCTAGCATGACATCATAATTATGTTTCTTTACCTTTTGTTTCCAGGTTAAAGTATTAAAGTTGGTCCAGCGTACATCGCGTTGCATGGTTGTACGTCCATAAGGTTGTTCACCATTACGATATGCTTCCTTAGAGCCATTTTTATAAAAAATGTCAGTGCGGCTATTGGTTGTATTATATGTCCCGGCACTCTTAAAAGTAAGTCCTTGTATGATCTGCCAGCTTACAGATGCATTTCCAGACCACATTTCGCCACGTTTATTGTTAGTTACAGATTGAGTTTGCATAACAGGATTAACCTGTGCTAGGCTTTCGCCTGTTTCTAGCATTTCCGGGTCAATGGCCGAATGCAATAATTCTTCGTCGGTTAGCTTATTTCCACCTGTGGGACGTGCGCTAAGTATCTGAGCTAACATATTGAAGCGTCCGGAATCAGCTGTTGTTCCTACACCTTTACGATTAGTTAAAGCATAGTTAATAGTTGCATTGAACGATATATTTTTATTAATCTTTTGATCTATACGAAACTTAGCTGTTGTTTTGTCAAAACCGCTGTTGTTGAAGATACCGTTTTCTACATAGCGAGAAAAAGCCGCATTATATTGTGTATCATTGCTACCACCTCTAAGAGAGAAATTATGATCTTGAGACCAAGTCGGGTTGAAAGTCTCTTCTTGCCAATCTACTCCTTTTACGCCTACATAATCTTCTAATGAATGGTATCTAATTGGTTTTCCGGCATCATCAAATTCTTTGTCAGAAATGTAACTGCTCAAGAGATCATTATTAACTTCACCCTGTAATTTCACAAATTCGTAGGGAGATAATACATCCAATGTTTTAGAGATTTTACGATAACTTGCAGAACCATTATAGCTAATTTGTGGTTTCCCGCTTTTTCCTGATTTTGTTGTAATCATCACAACACCATTTGCTGCACGTGCACCATAAATGGCAGAAGATGAAGCGTCTTTAAGTACTTCAATAGATTCAATATCTGAATTTGATAAATAATCAATGTCGTCTACCTGAAAACCGTCTACAATGTAGAGCGGGCTTGAATCACCTGTCAGACTTCCTACACCACGAATGTTGATGTTGAACCCTGCACCAGGAGTACCATCTGTAGATGTGATTTGCACTCCGGCTATTTGTCCACCTAATGCACCTGCTACAGAACTTGTTTGAAATCCTTCAATATCTTTGGCAGCAACAGAAGCAACAGAACCTGTCAAATCGCTACGTTTCATCGCGCCATATCCAACTACTACTACCTCATCTAGTGCCTGGTTATCTGGAACCATTTTTATATTAATGGATCTTTGACCATTGAATTTTAGTTCTTGTGTTTTATAACCAATGTAAGAGATAGAAATTGTAGCTCCTTTTTTTGCTTTTAGAGTAAATTTTCCATCAAAATCTGTGATAGCTCCTGTCGAGGTGCCTTTAGCTTGTATAGTTGCTCCAATAAGAGGTGTGTCTGTTTCGTCTACAATAACACCTTTTAAAGTTAATTCTTGAGCATATACGCTGATTGTGACTATCAGTGCTAAGAGGGTGAAATACCCTCTTATGCTTATTGATTTAATTAGATTGTTTATGTTATACATAATTTCTATTTTTAACGTATTAGTATTTAGAAGTTAGGATCGAACCAGATGATTAGCGGGAACACCTGACTACCTTTTTGAGGATCTGCTCCAGTTTTATCGAAAGTCATCTGACCTGTGAATATACCATTAGGATACTCTCCGTCTAAAACCCATTTATTAGGATTCAATTTGAGGGCAAGCCCGTTAGTAGGATCAACATATCCTATAGCATAACTTAAAGTGTTTTTATTTTTCTCTATATTGGCATAATAGGAAATAGCATTCCTGGAACCTGTGTTAACCCCTCTACCAGAGTCTTCTCCGAATTTAGTCCAGAGAGTGTTCAGGAAGTTAGAAGTTTTAGGATCGCCATTGGTAAATGTACCGCTAATTGCCGTATAGTTAAATGAACGTCTGTAGTCTAAAGTGAACAATGATAAAGCTTCCGCATCTATACCTTTAATAATTGGTTTTTCAGAATAAGTACTATTACCAATTGTTTTTGGATTAACTTGGAATACAAATGGATTATATAATACATGAACACCAGCTATAACCAAGTCATAATGTATAAAGACAGGTACTTCCAGTGAGAATTCAGAATCTTTGTCTTCACCAACAGTGGCTGTAACAAAGAAGAATCCTGAACCATTTGTGGCTACTGGATCTGTTGCATCTAATCCTGGCCATATAGCATTTGCAAATGAAATCTTACCATTTTCATCTATTTCCAACTTATCACAGTTCTTTCCGTTTCTGATACTCCATCGTACATTTTTTCCTGTGATATCTGTAGTAGGAGCTTCTATTGTGAATTTACTTAGAATCGTAGCAGCATCGGCTGCTTTATCTACTGTGATTCTAAATTGATTGGCATTGCTTATTGCATCTACCCCAATGTTATTTCCGTAGCGTATGAAGCTAAATTTATTCGGATTATTCTTAACCTTTAAGTTGAATGACGCTTCTTTTGAATTTTTAGTATTAGATGCAGTCACTGTAATGGTATAGTCTCCGTTTGGTATGGTGTGGCCTTTCTTTGCAGATACTACTCCATTTTTGTCAATAGACAACTGTTTATTTAGATCATCCTTTAATGTGAACGTAATCCCATCTCCTTCAAGTCCTTCATCAGGAGTTACTTTTAATGGTGATGATTCATATATTTCTACATTCACAGGATAGCTAAAGTTTGCTACAGGTACAATTCTGTTTACTACTTTAAGAGTATATACATTGTTAAATGATACTCCATCTGTAGCATATTTATTTGCTACTTTTACAGATATTACATATTCCTGACCTATTTCAAAGCCGTGATGTTTGTCGACAGAGAGTACACCTGTTGTCGGATCAATTTTAATTTTATCCGTTGATGGTTCGATGCTTTTAATAGAATAGGCTATATTTTCCAAAGAGCCTTTTAGCATTGGAGCTTCACTTTTGAAAGTGGTTTCGGGTCCTTCCGCTGTTTCAGCTTCTATCAATCCTTCGTTAGGTTCATAAGTTAATCCTAAAGGTTTAGATGTGACATTGATAGTCAATGCATTCTCAAAGATTCCTTCATCTTCAGACGATGCGCCGGTAGTGAGTTTTAATGAAAGAGTATGTATTCCAGGTGCAATATCGCTTCCTCTTACAATTGTAATTTCTCCTGTTTGGGAGATATTGAAGAATGAAGAAATGTCACTTTTTGCTATTTCATATTTGGTAATAGATACATGATTACCATCAGTCTTAACTTGTGCTGTAGGTAATTCTTCCGTGCTTTCTGCATCTGAAACAATGCTGTATTCTATTTGAATTTCATTAGGTTCTACAGTGATGCCATCCGGTACAGGTTTCATCATGTTTACTTCTACAATATCCTTGTACTCATGATACGAACCACCAGCCATACATGAAATGGAAATTTTATATAAGCCTACCGGTGTGTCTTTTGCACTATTGATTTCAATAGCACCGGTTTCTTTATTGATAATAAAATCACTACCCATATAAGGTTCACCGTTTAATGTGATGCTTGTGATTGTAAAATCGGAAGGAACGCTCCCTTTGTAAGAAGGCTCTGAAATGATCCCGCTCATAGATGGACCTATATCGGTCATGCCTAAATAATAAAGTGCGAAACCAGTAGTGTCAGTGGTATCCTCATCTGAACAAGATGTATAGGTCATGACTAATACAACTGCCATCAAGACACCTAAAAAATGAGAAATGTCTTTTAGTAATTTAGATTTCATATTATATGATTATTAGATTTATTTTGAAGAAAGATCGTACACTGTACCTTTGACTGTGACTTGAATAGATACCCCTTCTGAATGGAACGTTCCAGCCGTTCCATCTTCATTATCAGTAAATTTGGCATCAACTTTCAGCTCCTCCCGTTCTGTATCGTTTTCAAATGGGCAGAGAATTGTTATATAGCGGGTTGCGCTGATTTCAATAGGCGTAATTTTAGGCTGACGAAGAGTGATTTGGTAGCCTAGACGTATAGGACCATCTTCTTTGTCTGTGTTTGTAGATACTACATTGGTCACATCTGTTGTAGATAATGCTTTGGCTGTTAGATCTTGACTCGTTTCTGTAAATGTGCCAGCAAAAATATTATTACTAGCAAAATTAGTGTATGCCTGATAATACTTATTATTGTTTACAGATGTTTGCAGATTTTTGTCAAATACAGAAGGAGTATCTTTATCACTAAGCAGATGGAAATTTATATTTGTCTTAGTACCAAGCGTAGATGCGCCATAACCTTCGTCTACAATCACAAAGAATTTCTGATTAACAAAGAATACAGTTCTACGGTGGGTGATGTCATCTGATTGTTGGTTTTCCGTAACTAAAATGTCTACATTATTTTTAGTTTCTAATTTGATCATTTTTCCTTCCATTACGCCACCTTGGCCGGTTGGCTTAGCAACTCCAATGGTTTTACTCATAATAGTCATTGTATTATGATTAACAGTTGAAGCGTATTTAGTACGAGCAGCTCCAGTATTGTAGGTAAATACACCTGCATCAGGGAAGAAGTTACGATCTTTGCGGTATAAACCGAAGGTTCCATTGTCAGGTTGGCAGTGCCATTGATTGGTAGGATTGTAGTTGTTCTTTAGAATCATCATGGTTGCATCTTTATCCCAACCGCTGCGTAACATATAATAACCAGAGGTGCTATAAGCTTTAGTTGTGTATGAAGGTTTACTTCCGTTCTTTCCTTCTGTTGCTACCCATAATAGCTCATTATTGTCAGGATACATAGCAGAATATTCCTTTAGCCTATTCAACAAAGTGCTTTTAGAATATGAAGCTGAACGGGTATCATTGAAATTGTCTATAGTATAATTAGGGTAAATCATATCCATAACAAATTCTGTTGCTTTCTTTAGTTTGCTGATGTAGCTGGGAGACAATAAATTAGTTTTGTTGTTAGCTTGAGCTATAAGATATATTTCTCGGAAGTCACTAATGGCAGCAGTATGATAGCTAAAATCTAACTCATATTCCACTCCATCATCATTAAATTGTGTGTCTAATGATTCGTTTAATCCTTGTGTTCCTTCTGTAGCCCATGTTGATGCATTCTTAAATTCCGGCATTAGCATGCCAGCAGTGGCTACGGCTTGATATTGAGAAATTAAGATATTGCCACTTTGATAATAATTCAATCGAATACACTCTACCTCTTTTTCAAATGCAACCAAGAAAGTAGAAAGCCATTCCGGAGTGAAATTTGTGGAATGAATAAAATAGGGCATAATGTCTACTTGGGAAAGAACTCTTTCTGCTACTTGTAGGCCTTTCCATTGATAGTCTACATCATTTTCGGAACCGCCAGCTGGTGGGAATATGGTTCCGGGAGTATATGGGAATGTTTCGATCCAACTGCCATATGCTTCAATCCATGATTGGATATATTTTTCATCTTTACTAATACGGTATGCTTTTGCTTGGGGAAGCATCCATTGATGGCGATGAAGTTGGTATCTGAATTCTTGCTCTTTTTTCTGTTTATCTTCGTTGGCATTCCAATCTATTTTCTTTGCAGATGCATCATAGAAAGAATAATATGTTTCTAGTTTAGTTACTTCATCTACACTTTCGGCGAATCCTTTTACATAGAAACGATGTTCAAGTGCTTGATCGGCAATGCGTTGATCTTTCTCGGAAATTGTTGGGTTAATCAAGTTGACATTAGGGTTGTTTACGTCTACTCTTGTTCTATAATACTCTAGTAATTCGTTAGCTGCATAATAGTATTCTCCATTTTCATAGAATTTTTTCACTTTCTCTAATCCTGGGTAATCGAGGTTAATGATCTCAAATAACTTTGAGTCTACAACTTCATTAGGTTTGTTTTCAGGAAGTATTTCTACTCCTGGACTAACTTCACCTGTTAATAAGTCATCATCATCATCTACGCATCCGGTAAAAGCAACGGTTGCGAACATACAAATAAAGAAGATGTTCTTCATACTTTATTAGGTTTTAATTATTAAAAGTTATATTTTACTGTTTGCAAAATTAGCTTATTAAATTATAGACTACAGTCTGGCTTGTTCACACTTTGTTCAAAAATGATTTTTTTGATATTAAATTTGTTGAATCATATATTACTTCTGTCTAAAAAGCCTGTTACGGATCTGATAGCAGGCTTTTTATGTATCATAATGTAATCTAATCTACCAGTGTTTACAAGGTTGGTTTTGTACATTTTTACCTCCTCTGGTGAATGATTTTTAATCCATAATGATTTTTAGAAGTATGAGGAATCGGAGAAATGATAAAATCTGGCTTTTCTCCTTGGGGGGAAATGAAGACCTCTTCTCCTTTCTTTAAATCAATTTGGAAGGTGTTGTTTGGGAATGATTGTATAGTGAAGTTTCTTTTTCCTTCAAAAATAGGGTTAACTATATCAGTCGTTACAATGCAAGGCTCTCCTGCCAGACTTTTAATATGGATAAATTGTGTCTTTCCTTGCTTTCTACTGGCAGATACTTTAAATGCCCCTTCCGTGCGCAGACCTGAATAAGCAATGTCTTTCCATGTAGCGGGGATAGCTGGGAAAATGCGAATCTTTCCCCCCCAACTCTGTAATAACATATCGTGAATGCTTTGGGCGGCAGATAAAGGTGTCTCAATAACTGGCCCACTTTCTTTATACATAGTCGTCGAACTAAGAAATTTACCAAATAATTTATTTAGATAGGCTAGTGCATCGTCTCCCTTTCCGATAGCAGAGGAAATGGAAGATGCTCCTGTGCATGAGTAACCTAGGAGAGCTGTGGGCTTGCTTTGCCAAAAAGACAATGATTTCTCAATCATTTCAATATCATTCGGTTGTTCTTTATTAATTAAGTATAGAGGATAAATAGCAAGTAAATGTGAATAATGTCTGTGTGAGAAAGCATACGGCATATCTTTTCCGATAAGTAATCCATTCTCGTCTGTGGGGTAAGGAGTCAGTTTAAGAAGCACATTTTTCCATGTCTCAATCAATGAATCTTGGATATTCAGACGATGGGCTGATTCTAGTAGTGTTTGGCATCCCCAACGTAGCAGAGCGAGGTCGAAATTGCAATCTTCCACGGTGTCATATTCGGGGGAGTAAGTTGCTGGGAGATGAAGTTTTCCATCGTCTCCTTCTTTCAGGAAATGCAAATAGTAGTTGATTGATTCTTTTAATAAAGGAAATAATTTATTTCGTAAAATATCATCATCCATTTTATGTCGGTAGATAAGCCATAGGTTGTGACAGGCCCATGGAAGTAGTCCTACTTGAGCTTTGCCTTTTCCTGGAATTCCTACTTCTGTAGTCATACATTCCAAATTGGAAGCAACCCCTATTCCTAATGAGTTATGGCGGTAAGCTTTGGGAATGTTGAGGCGTAACTGATCTATATGATTGTAGAGGGCATTTTCTAAAGAAGCTGCCAGATCTAGATGGTCGGAAGTATTCAGTGCCCAATAGGTAAGTTGAACATTGAGATTCCACCAGACATTCGGCCATGGGGTTTCGGTTAGCCACGGGCCTGTGTTATCTATTAGAGCACGATCACCACGTGTTGCAGAGGCTAATTTATACATCTGTATCCAGTAGAAGTTTTCTTTTTGTGCTTCCGGCAGTGTTATGAAACTACTAGGATAGAAAGTATTCCACCATTTACGATGTGTTTTTTGCATGGGGTGATAACCTTTACGTATAGCTTTTCGGATTTCAGCTTTGCATATTTCACTCGAATTGTTTTGAGGATATGTATGTGTTAGGTTTATCCATAAGGTGCGTTCTGTTTCGGGGTTATGTGTTTCTTGCCATCCAATGCTCGTTTCTCCTCCTGCCAATAATTTCTGGACAGATAGATTGACTTCTTTCTCATTACTGATTTTTGCTGTCGGATTAAGTTCGTAATCTTTTGGTATTTTATTGGCTTTTCCTTGTCTTTTGAAAATCAAATAACGAGGACTATTAGCTTCAGCTGCTATCCATTCCCATTGGAAGTCATGTTCGTCTCCTTCTGTTGTTGCTTTTACTATTATCATCATTTCATCCGCATGGACAAAACTTCGCAAGTGGATGACTCCTTTAGTTGTCGTAATATCTGTTGAAACTTCAGCATTCCAAAGGTCAAGATGCATCGTTCCATTGATTATTTTGCCCTTAGGATGTAGGGCAAAATGTCCGGTAAGTAGTCTAGGGATTCCGAATACATCTCTTTTAGTGCGGTGATCATGTACATCGCAGTTGCCTGTTTCTAAGCGCAAGTAGTTCTTTCCAGGTTCTTTATAAATCATTAGCCCAAGCTTTCCGTTACCTAAAAAGGCGGAATCATACCAATATTCGGGTAACTTTTCCCATATCATATCTTGTTGACTCATAAATTGGGGCCAGTCAATATCTTGTTTTATAGTTGCCGGGTGAGCATTCACAAAAAGAATACTGATTAATGATAAAAGTAGGTAAGAATACAGTTTGTTTAAATAATTCATAGTATGCTTTTTCATCTATTAATTAATAATGCTCTCTCTGCAAATATATAGAGTATGACAATTTTACGACTATTGGTATTGTTGAATAGTCTTTCATTTTTGTCTAATGTTTTTGTTTGTATGGGGTAAAGAATGTATTTCTTCTTTAAAGGTTGAAGATTTTCGGGAATTAGCTTTCAGTATTCGTTATGTAGAATATTACTCCTTTTAGATACAATAATGATCTTATTGGCTACTTTTAAGTAATAGCTTCCCTATTGATATTTATTTCATTGCCTAATGAGTTTTCGTTTGACTTAAGTCGAACGATAGTTTAACTAAAGTCAAGCTTTCGTTCAACAACTGTCAAACGAAAGCTCGCTTGGTAATAAGATAAATAATGCTAATAAGAGAATAAATTGAAAGCTGCATAGTAATGTATTATTATCAGTAATAGCATTTTATGTTCTTTTCCGAACCGAAATGAACATAAATCTCAAGCCAGCAGATTCATATTCGGAATTCACTGATTTATCCTTTTATTTTCTTAATATACTCCGTGGGTAAACATCCGAAATACTTCTTGAAACTCGTAGCAAAATAAGACGGTGTATTGAATCCTACCATTGTACTGACTTCTGCTATTGTATAGCGGCCATCCTTGAGTAACTTTGCTGCTTCGTTGAAACGGATCTTTCGTATAAAATCGATAGTCGATTCGCCTGTGATAGCTTTCAATTTAAGATGCAGGTTAGAACGACTCATATTCATTTCTCTGGCAAATTCGTCAGTAGAGAATTCAATATTATCCATGTTTTTTTCTACAATAGCTACGGCACGTTTCAGTAAAGCTTCATCCATGGCGTTAAACGTAATCTTTTCCGGTTCCACTTCCAGGGATTTGGAATACCGTTCAAGCATACGTCTACGGGTACGCATCATATTCTGTATCTTCGTAGTCAGGATAGCAAGTGAGAATGGTTTCGGGATGTAATCATCCGCACCCATTTGCAGACCTTCCATCTGGTCTTTGACTTCGCTTTTAGCAGACAGGATAATCACGGGAATATGACAGGTACGGATATTTTGCTTCACATTCTTACACAGTTTGATACCATCCATCACAGGCATCATGACATCAGTTACAATGATGTCAACTTCATTGTCTTTCAGTTTTTCCAAGGCTTCTTCACCATTCCCGGCTTCCAGCGTATTGAAGAGTTCTGCAAGTCCGCTGCTAAGATAATGGCGGATTTCATTATTGTCTTCTACAATAAGAATAGTGCCACGCTTCTTGTCACCGGCTTCGATCGTTTCGTTTTCGACCTTTTCCGTATCAATGAAATACATTTCTTTCGAGTTGGTGGAATATACCTGACCTTCCTCATTCAGAGTGTCATTAGAAGCCAACTCGGAGGATTTATAGGTATTTATGTCTTGTGGCAGATAGACAGAGAAAGTACTGCCTTTACCCTCTTCACTATCCAGTTCGATACGACCATGGTGCAATTCTACCAGACGTTGTACCAGTGAAAGACCGATACCACTTCCTACATGCTCACTCTCTATCTGATAAAAACGTTCGAATATTTTTCCCTGTTTGTTGATAGGAATGCCAATACCGGTATCACTAACTTGCAGTACCAGCCAATTATTTTCCTCTTTTAATGTCACAGTGATACTTTGACCACTTTCCGTATATTTGAAAGCATTTGAAAGCAGGTTATTAACAATCAGTTCCAGATAATTAGGATCAAAAAGTTCCTCTTTATCTTCCAATTCGGAATGGAGAGTATAAGTAATCTTTTTGTGGTGCGCCAGTTTATCATAGAACAAGAAATTATCTTGTATGAGTTGATGTGCATTCTCTTTCTTTACTTTTAACTCGAAAACTCCCAATTCGGCGCGGCGATAATCCATCAATTGATTGACAAGATGTAGTAGGCGATTAGCGTTGCGTTGGATATATTCCAGTTGATTACGAGTCCAGCGGTCACTGATCTTATTGATTATTTCTTGTAGAGGAGCTAAGATAAGAGTCAACGGCGTGCGAAGCTCATGGGAAATATTGATGAAGAAACGCATCTTCATCTGGTTGATTTCTTCTTGATGTTCCTTATCCCTGCGTTCAATCTCCAACTCTGCCTCCATGCTTTTACGCATCCAGAAGAAGCGGAAGACGAAAGTGATAAAGCCGATAAAAATAGCGAGGAAAAGCACGATTGCCCACCAGGTCTTGTACCATATAGGGAGAACAATGATTTCTAACATCGTAGGTACAGTGTTCCATTTCCCGTCACTATTAGCAGCTTTTACCAGAAAATGATAAGTGCCTTGCGGCAAGTTGGAATAGGAGACAGCACGTTTGTCTGTCAGATAATGCCACTCTTTATCATATCCTTCCAATTTATAAGCGAAAGTATTGTGTTGACCTGAAATATAGTTGGATACCACAAATTCAAGTGTAAAAGCCGTTTGCCATGATTTTAGCGTGATACTTTCTGTTTCATTGATATTCTTAGTCAAGATACCGGTTTCATCATCCGGACGGACTGTTTTGTTAAACAGTTGAAGTTTAGTGATAACTACCGGAGGAGTGTAAGGGTTGTCCAGTAGGAGTTCCGGGCGGAAAGTTGTGATACCGTTGATACCTCCGAAGTACATTTGTCCGTTAGAGGTGCGGCAGAATGAAGAAGTATTAAACTGATTACTTTGCAACCCGTCGGATTCCGTAAAATTGCGGAACTTCTCTGTCTCCGGATTGAAACAGGAGATACCACGGTTGGTGCTTACCCAGAGACGCCCGAAAGTATCTTCCAGGATACCGTAGACCACATTATTGGGTAAACCGTTAGCTGTTGTATATCGTTTGATTTTCTTCTCTTTTTCATTAAAACAGTAGAAACCTTCACGCGTACCTACCCAAATGATGCCATTGGCAGCTTCATAAATGCAATTGGTAAACATCTTTGTTACAGATGATTCCGGAAGGATAGGAGCTTTTTCTATTTCGATCCCTTCCTGCTGAAAGACTGATATACCTTCTTCACCACCGATCCAAAGACGTTTACGAGAATCTCTGAACAGGATTGTGATTCGTTGTGAAGTAAATGGCGTACCGTCTTTTTCTTTATCTATGGTGGTGAAGCTCCGTTTCTCCGGATTAAAACTAACCAGTGCACTTAAAGTTCCTAATAAGATACTACCTTCTTTGTCAGGAAGAATGGCATACACATTTTCATTGACCAACTGGCTATTCAGCTGATTGAAACTTTCCATTTGTCCACTGTTGCGGTGGAGAACAGTCAGACCACCGGCATGTGTTCCTATATATACAAGTGATTTTTGTTCGTCTACATATACGGCTTTGATATTGTTGGAACCAATACCGATTTCCCGTTCGTCTTCCTGCAGGATATAGTGTGTAAACTGTTGTGTCTTTGGATTATATAGATTCAATCCACCATCATTTGTTCCTATCCATAAGTTCTTATTCTTATCTTCGGTAATGCAACTGACTACATTGTCACTTAGAGAATTCTTATATGGAATACGTTGGATATTCTTGAATCTGTTGCGGATCGGATGATAATAGTTTAGTCCTCCGAAATAGGTTCCAAGCCACATTCCGCCCTGCGAATCCATAAAGATACTGCGGACCGAACGCTGTGACAGACTGCCGCTTTCTACCGGACTACTGCTGTAAGAAACGAAAGAATCGTTTCCTTCATGATAAATGTTTAGATCATTGAATGTTCCTATCCATAGGCGATTTTGCGAATCCAATGCCAGAGAACGGATATAATTGGAACTGATACTTTTAGGATTGGAAGAAGAATGATGATAAGCTTTGACTTCTTGTGTTTTCGGGTTAAATAGAAGTAGACCGGCTCCTTCGGTAGCTATCCAGATGCGGGTAGGAGATTGTTGCAAAATGGCTTGAATCTGTTTAGTGCCCGTTATCGGAGTAATTCTTTCCAGTTTCTTTTGAGGAATGGAGTAGCTGTAAAGCCCGTCAACCGGGGTGCCGATATAGATAATATCGCCTTGCCTGTAAAGAGCAGAAGCCACTATCTTATGCATAGCCGTACTAAAAGAATCATCAACGAATCGTGATTCTTTAATATCGAACATAGTCAGACCTTCCTGTGTACTTATGAGCAGTTGTTCCGGTGAGATCTCCGCAATACCGTTGATTTGCAGCTTCTTCCCCTTCTTTTCGTAGAAGAAATTTCTGAACTTATCCTTCTCCTCATCATAATATGACAAACCATCCCGCGTGCCGATCCAAACCCGTCCCTGACTGTCAGTCTTTACGATTCGCGAAATGTCATTAGCGATGCTGTTCGGATCATCTTCATTGTGCTGATAAACTGTAAATGAATACCCATCGTACTTGTTAACTCCGTCATAAGTTGCGAACCACATATTGCCTCGTTGGTCCTGATCGATAGAGAATACAGTACTTTGTGACAATCCTTCATTAATAGAGATATAGGAGAAGTTGATTTGCTCCGGAATATCAGAAAAAGCATAATTAACCCCTGCGCATAGAAAAAGTAGACAGATTGCTATTTTGTTAAGGCTGCTCATTATTAGTTCATAAGATTAATAATGGCATCAAAGATAGTGAAATCTTTGATATACCCCATGAATTGGCTGGAAAACTATACAATCTTTCCGCCCCGCGTCAAATGTCTTTTTTCATAATGAGGTGATTCTCATTGTCGATACGTTGGTAAGATATTTCGTTCATAATGCTTCGTATGAGGAATATTCCCAGACCTCCGATTGGACGTTCCTCCAAAGAAAGTGTAACATCTACTTCATCTACTTGTGTCGGATCAAAAGAGGCTCCCTTGTCCGTTAATAGGAAAACAAGTTGTTTTTCGCTGTAAGTTACTCTTAATAGGATGGTGTGTTGCTCTTGAGTTGGATAGGCGTACATAATAATATTGGCTACGGCCTCTTCCAATGCCAGATTGATATTCATTGTCGTTTCAAATGACAAAGAAAGTTCCTCTCCCAGTTCTTCGATGAAACTGGCTAAAACTGAAATTTCATTTAAATCGTTTGAGATCTTTATTTCTCTTTCCATAATGATATGTGCTTAATTGTTTGTTGTCCCGGGTTCATATTGAATAAGTAAAATAGTCAAGTCATCGCTGGCTTCGGCTTCCTTGACATGCTCTGCTATAGAGTCCACTATACCATTAACAGTGGTGCGTACATCAGA
>ULOQ01019788.1_pt1 | contig 13377 bp, 9 predicted proteins | sample 1952741 | NCBI WGS metagenome assembly ULOQ01 (sample SAMEA4835608, study PRJEB28245) | human gut metagenome | biome: gut microbiome; material: fecal sample | place: Denmark | collected 2008
GCCTCATATGGGAGCTCATTTTAGGCTACAGAGGACATACGCAGGCAACCTTTTCAAAGTGCTCGGATATCCTTTGGAATGACTTCACCTACCCAAGCGGCGGCTGGTGTACAAGATCGGGAGTTGAAAAAGCGTACAACGATATTGTTTCAAATGTGAAGGATCATTACAAGCTTCCCTCTGCTATGAAATCCACCAAAGCTCAGGCAAAGGACGAAGCACACGTTATGAAATACAACGCTGAAAATCTAAGATACGAAACAAAAGTGACTGTGCCCACTTCCTATGTCACAGCCTCAAGCCTTGCACATAATTTCAGCAGCCTTGAAAGCAAGCTTGGATCGCTGATAAAGTCTAAATTCAGCGGTACTTTCGGCAAGGACTACGGCATTGAAACAGAAATGAGCGGAACAAATACTGTTTACACCATATGGTCAAAGGAAAGGCAGTTCTCTTCAAGCGGCGACAGCAATATCTATGTTACAGAAAGTATCCCGATGCAGATGAAGAACAGCCTGAAAAAGCAGGAAACTTTGTTTGCCAACAGCTACTATCAGACCTGCCTGCTTTCAACCAGACTCGACCCAATCGTAGGATATGTGGGACTTGCATCATACAACGAGCCGAATCTTACCGTTGAAAAGACATACACCGATTCAGGCAATAATCAGATAACGGCGGCGGAGCTTAATACTCTTCTTGGCAAGACCACGTTTGTAGTTTCCTGTCTTTATGACGGAAAAAAGTATTATGTTCAGGCAGACAAAAACAGTGCAGGAACTGGATATGTTTTTTCAAAGTATGTGACTTCTGTCAGCGAGGCTACAAAGTTTAAGACCATTAAAAACACAGACACAAAGGGTACTTTCACAGTAAACGATCTGCCGACCTCAACTTCAAATGGCAGGACATATACGGTAACGGAGTATACTGTCCCCGATAATGAAAGGTATGAAAAGCTGTCAAAGAGCGTCACTTTGCCTTCGCCGACATCTGACTTTACCTCAAACGCAGGAACAAAGACGGTCAAGATGAACAACAGCGAAACAAGCTACAATGCTAAATTTGGAACTGCGGTGCTTGACAAAACCATTCTCAACGGTGATGGAAAGGCTTTATCAAGCGATAACGAGAGCGACATCAAGACCCTCTCCGACATCTACAAGTCCACCAAATTTATTGTGGGTTACTGGGACGAGGAAAACGGCAAGCCTGTTATGAGATATATCTCGCAGGGTCACAAGTCCGCAGACAAAGCTTTTTCAGGCGATCTTAACGACCTTGACGGCTTTAATGGAAAGACGTACTCCGCAGGGGACGGCTGTTACTATGTGCCAACCAAGCTTAACTCGAATCACGACCTCATATTCGATACCTCACGCACTACAACCGATATCTCAAAGGCATATGTTTTCAGCACAGGCTCAAACTACAGTGGCTGTGACACCTGCGATCACTTCGGTCAGCTTTTCTTTGATCTTGTACCTCTTGACAGCTCAGGCAATGCAAAGGAGCTTGTGTTTATCGAGATAAACGGAGCAAAGGGATATGGCTATGATGAAAGTCTTGAGACTTCAAAAGCATACAGCCTCAGCGGTCTTAAAGACGCTGTTTCAAAAAGAGATATCTGCGGTATCATAAGAAACGATACAGGTAAGTCATATGCTCTGACTGATGAAAATGGGAAGAAATATATTCTCGGAGCAGAAAATCTTTATCCCATTTCATCAAACAAACTTGAAGATAACAGACTTCACAGCAGTGCTGAGATAGTAAATCAGCTTGTAAATTACAGTCTTGTGCTTACAAAGAAGGACAGCAATACAAACGATGTTCTTTCGGGAGCAAAGTACGGTCTGTATAACTCCGCAAAAAAGCTTTTAAAAACCGCAACAACAGGAAGTGACGGAAAAGCAAAGTTCGATTACGATCTGCTCCCCAACACCAACTACTATGTTAAGGAAATCACTGCACCTAACGGCTATGTTCTGGACACCGAATATCATCTTGTGAACCGTGCAAATTCGGTAGTGAACGACCTTGATAATTTTCAGAATGCAAAGCTTTCGGATTACAATTATTCAGTAACGGACAAGCCTTTTACACTTAAGCTGGAGCTTAACAAATATGATGTTCTTAATGATATTAAGATAGAAGGAGTTACTTTCGATATTTCGCTAAATGGAAAGGTTGTAAAGAGTGTCACTACCGACAGCAATGGTTACGCTTGCGTTGAAAATCTTGCTCTTGGCAAGCTTAACGGTGAAACCTTTGAAAACGTTTATACCGTAACAGAGCGTGAAAACGACAAGTATATTATGCTTGACGAGAACGGAGAGTTAAGCCGTTCATTTACTGTAACGACCACAATTGCGGATATTGAGGACGGCACGAATCCTGTGATAACTTACACTGCGGATATTCCAAATACTTTGCAGCTTGTAGATTTAAAGGTTCACAAGGTTGACGAATTCGGCAATCCAATAAAGGGTGTTGCTTTTGACATTGTTCCCACGCAGGATATTGCTTTTAACGGCAAGACCGTTCAGAAAAAGGGCGAGTCTGTGGGTACTGTTGTGACCGATGAACAGGGTTATGTCTCAAGCACCTACACAGAATACGAAACCGACGGAACGCAGGGATATACAAAGACAATACCCATCTACCCGAACTTTGAGTATGAACTTGTGGAAGTTTCCGCTCCCGAGCCGTATGTTATTTCTGCGGAGAATACGAAGTTTACGGCGAAATCGGATAAAGCCGATACCCTTACTATCCCTCACGAAGTGACCGTAACAAACGATGTTCAGAGAGGAACTCTTGAAGTTTACAAAGCAGACAGCGAAACAAAGAAACCTCTTCCAGGAGTTGAATTTGAGGTAAGAGCGGCGGAAGATTTTGCAATAGGCGGCAAACAGCTTCACAAGAAGGGAGATGTAATCTGCAAAATGACAACCGACAGCACAGGTCATGCGGATACGGGAAATGCACAGATGTATGTGGGAGCAAAGTACACTCTTACCGAGACCAAGGCGGCAGAGGGTTATGCCATTAACTCCGACAGCAAGACCTTTGAATTTAAGTTCACAGGCAACAGCGTTTCATACTCCAAGCTTAATATTGACGTAGGAAACGATTCGCAGAAAGGAAAGATATCGGTTTACAAATCGGGCGATGCATTTACAGGTGTTACCGCTATGGGAAGCGCCATATCCGTTGACGAGAACGGCGAAATCATGGAAAGCGGTCAGACCACATACAAGCCTGTGTTTACGGAATGTGCTCTTAGTGGAGCGGTATTTCAGGTAACAGCCACAGAGGATATTGTTACAGCAGACGGAACAGTTCACGCAAAGGCAGGCGATGTTGTAGCGGAGATAATGACCGATGAAAACGGCTATGGGGAAACTGAGCCGCTGTATCTTGGCAGATATGAAGTCAGAGAGATAAAAGCTCCTTTTGGATATGTGATGAACAGCGAGCCTAAATATGCAGAGCTTATCTATGCAGGACAGGAATTTGAGGTGAGAGATACTGTGGATATAGAGTTTGAAAATGAATATCAGAGAGTAATGATAAGGCTTTCTAAGACAATGGAAAATGATGAACTGTTCGGTATCGGCAGTAACGGAGAGTACAAAAATGTTCGTTTCGGACTGTTTGCCGCAGAAGATATCACAGCAGCAAACGGCACGTCGATCCCTGCCGGCGGTCTTATTTCTGAAATCAGTCTTGAAGAAGATATGAGCGCACAATTTGACACTGCTCTGCCCTTCGGCAAGTACTATGTTCAGGAGATCGCTACTGACGAACATTACGTCCTCAACGGCGAAAAGTACCTTGTGACATTCGAGTATATGGGACAGGATATTCAGACCGTGGATATCGACTGCGGAGAGTTTGAAAATATTATCAAGCGTGGCAGGATAGAGGGACATAAGACCGATGACAAGAGCGAACCCCTTGAAAATGCGGTGTTCGGACTGTTCCGAAAGGACTGTAAAGTGTTTTCAGAAAGCAATGCCATAATGACAGCCGGATCCGATGAAAAGGGATATTTTGAGTTTGGAAACATTCCTTACGGCGAGTATGTTGTAAGAGAGATAAAAGCTCCCAGAGGATATATTCTCAGCAATAAAAGCTATCCCGTAAGCATTTCAGAGGACGGAGAAGTTATTGAGATAACTGCGGAAAACAAGCCTATTACTGTTGAGATTTCAAAACGTGATATTTACGGAAACGAGCTTAAGGGAGCAAAAATGCAGATCATTGACTCTGAGGGAAATATTGTTGATGAATGGACTTCCGACGGCACGGATCATATTGTAACCAAAATTCCTGTGGGAAATTACACGCTGAAAGAAATCGCCGCTCCCGACGGTTATGTTATCGCAACGGACATTAAGTTTACAGTCGATGTTTACGGCAATGTTACCGTAGAAAATGCAGATGCGACAGTGATTGCTGAAGACGGCACACCCATAGTCATAATGGTGGACGAGGCTAAGCCAAGCTTGCCTGACACGCCTCACACAGTCACAACAGACAACCCTCACACAGGTGTGTCATCAGACAATGGCATATGTATCTATCTTATGATCGGCTCTGTAATGCTTTTGTCCTTAATATTTGCAAGAAGAAAGAATAATGAAAGGAATGATGTGTAATGAGAAGAGCCAAAACCAAGAGAATGGCTGCGGCATTTGCAGGAGCTTTTTGCTTTGCCGCAAAGCTTACGACCACCGCCTACGCCTCGGGCGATGTGGCCGGAGCAGTCACAAGCACTTGGAACACAGCCAGATCGCAGATAGTGTCGGTGGTGAACAATGTTGTTTTTCCGTGCCTTGATGTTATCCTTGCGGTATTGCTGTTTGTGAAGATAGGTGCGATGTATATGGACTACCGCAAGCACGGACAGATAGAATGGACTCCTGTTGCGATAATCTTCGCCTGCCTCATATTCACCCTTACCGCTCCGCTGTATATATGGTCTATTGTGTAAGGAGGTATGACAAATGAAGAATATTCTTATACTCGCCGCACTGTCTGCGGTGATCCTTACAGGCTGCGGAAATATCTCGCCGCCGTTCAAAGCCGAGCAGACAACGGTCACAACAGCCGCACCGACAGTAAGTGCGGCTGCCTCTTCGGAGGCTGAAAGTACCGTCGATGAAGAACAGGTAAAATATGATACCTTTATTGCGGAGTTTTTCGATTCAAATATATGCTTTTCAGATACAAGCGCATTGGTAACAGAAGCAATGAAAGGCTGTTCATTTGAAACGCAGACAGACAGTTCAAACGGAGTGCAGAATATATCGCTGAAAGGCAAAAACGGCGGCGGTATGATCGATGTTCTCTGTATTGATCTAAGTCAGAGTGATCTTGATCACGATATGGAATATATCCTTGAAAACTTCGGAGATTATTACTTCGGACAGACCTCCGCACAGATGAGCGGTATCACTGAGGACGATTTTGTGTCCATCTATCGTATGACAAGCAGTGTTGTTTCTAAGTGTAAATATCAGCGGTACGGCTCTGTTCAGAAATCCGATGGTATGGCGACGCAGTTCGGATACACGGAAACCTACGCTGTGCTTTCGGAGGACAAGCTTACCGTTGTATCGGGTGCTTTTCTCAGTTCGGATATGATGGAAAGGCAGAGTTTTTCGCAGCTGATGAGTAAGTTTGCGGAGAATGTGAAGTATTAAGGCGGTGATAAAGTGCCATATATCCCATTTACAGACGAACAAAAAGTCCTTGCCAACAGCGTAGACTTGGCAGAATATCTGCGTGTGCGTGGTGAAAAGCTTGAGCGTGCCGGCATAGAGCATAAGCTCATATATTACGACAGCTCAGGCAAGCACGACAGTATAACTATCCGTGGTTCAAAATGGTTCGACCATAAAAATCAGACAGGCGGCGGAGCAATAAAGTTTATGCAGGAGTTTTATGGTATGGACTTTCAGACTGCGGTACAGGAACTGTTGGGACAGACGGTAACTCTGCTGTCCCACAGTCCGCCGAAAGCTATCGCAAAGGAAGAAAAGAAAGAGTTCAGACTGCCCCAAGCAAACACAAATATGCACAGAGTCTATGCCTACCTCATAAAACAGCGGTTTATCTCGGCTGACATCATCACACACTTTGCCAAACAGCATACTCTCTATGAGGATAAAAACCACCACAACGCAGTATTTGTCGGGCTTAATGAAAAGGGTATGCCTAAACAGGCACATAAGCGGTCAACAAACAGCGTCGGCAGTACATTCCGGATCACTTGTAGCGGCTCTGATACCCGATACAGCTTTGCACATTTCGGAGAGGATGAACGACTTTATATATTTGAAGCTCCCATAGATATGATGAGTTTTCTTACGCTTTATCCGAAAGACTGGCAAAAGCACAGCTGCATTGCAATGAACGGAGTGTATGAAAATGCTGTGCTTGTGGCATTAAAGAATCATTCTAACTTATCGGAAGTAATTCTCTGCGTTGATAATGACGAAGGAGGGATCGAGGCCGTTGACCGCTTAAAAGATATTCTTTCAGAGAATGGATATACCGATGTGAAACGGCTTGCACCGAAGTTTAAGGACTGGAACGAGGTGCTGAAAGCAAAGAACGGGGTCAAAGCTTTACCTGCTGTTCCTCACAAGCGGAAGGAAGAATATCTGAAAGAAGTAAGCGAACTGGGGTATTTAAAATGCCGTCCCGATAAGCTGACCTCGCAAATCTATGCAACATTTAAAAACGGACAATACAAATATCTTGCCGAGTATGCTTTGGCTGGCTCGGCATTTTTCATGCCCAAAAGTGAGCGGATTAACAGCGAATGTAAAGCGTTTGAAAGGCTCCAGAGCAAGCTCAAGGGTAGTTACAAGCCCTATACAGACAACGGCAGAAAGGCACTGAAACTGAGAAATTTGCAGGAATGTATGCAGGAGGTTCTGCGTGATCTGAAACAGACCGCTCGAACCCGAGAGCAGTCGGTTCAGACGGCAAAGCTTTTGTATAGCCTTGCAGATAGTGCCTTGCGGCTAAATGTTGAAAATACATTATCCGAACTTACACAAGAGCAAAGCGAATCAGAATATATTGTTTCAGAACCGGAGCAATGTATGGAATTCGGGTAATGCGATACCCTCTGCCTCACGGTGCAATACCTTGAAGATAACAAACTAACTGTCGTATTAAATACAAAAGAAAGAATATTTTATACAGATCGGAGATGAAATTTTGAATGAGAAACAGATGATTTTGATAGGCGTACTTGTTGTAATTTTCATTGCCTTTTTAGTGGTAGTAAATCTGCTTGACAACAAGTCGCTTAACGGAATAAAGGCGAAAAAAGTCGGCAACGGGCAGCACGGAACTGCAAGGTGGGCGACAAAAGCTGAGATAAAGCGTACTTTTATCCCTCTGCCATTCGAGCCGGAGATGTGGAGAAAAGGTCAGAATCTGCCGACTGTTCAAGGTACGGTGGTCGGGTGCAGAGGTTCTGGAAAGAAAACTGTTGCACTTGTGGATACCGGTGATGTCCATACTCTTATGATAGGAGCGGCAGGAGTCGGCAAGACTGCATACTTTTTGTATCCGAACATAGAGCTTGCCTGTGCAAGCGGAATGTCGTTTATCAGTACTGATACAAAGGGAGATGTGGCACGAAATTATGGTACTATCGCAAGCAAGTATTATGGCTACAATGTTTCTGTGCTAGACTTGAGAAATCCTACTCGTTCAGACGAAAACAATATTCTTTATCTTGTAAACAAGTATATGGATATTTATCTGTCCGATAAAAACAATCTTTCAGCGAAAGCAAAGGCGGAAAAGTATGCAAAGATAACAGCAAAGACAATTATCAATATCGGCGGAGGTGACAGCCACAGCTACGGACAAAACGCTTTTTTCTACGATGCGGCTGAGGGTCTGCTCGCCTCGGTCATGCTGATTTTAGCTGAGTTCGGCGACAAAAACGAACGGCATATCGTTTCCGTTTTCAAGCTTATTCAGGACTTGCTCGCAAAATATCAGCCAGACCCGAAAGCAAAACCTAAAATGTATTTTTCTAAGCTTATGGACAAGCTTCCCAGCGAACACAAAGCAAAATGGCTTGCAGGAGCGGCTCTGAATGCGTCTGACCAGTCCATGCTGTCGGTAATGTCGACTGCACTTTCAAGGCTCAACAGTTTTCTTGATTCTGAACTTGAACAAATGCTGTGCTTTGGAACGGCGATAGACGCCGAGAAATTCTGCAATGAAAAGTCTGCTATCTTTATCGTTCTTCCCGAAGAAGATACAAGCAAGTACTTTATGGTCAGCCTGCTTATCCAACAGCTATATCGTGAGATATTAGTCATTGCAGACGAAAACGGCGGAAAACTTAAAAACAGAGTTATGTTTTACTGCGACGAATTTGGAACTTTTCCTAAGATAGAGGGAGCTGAATCTATGTTCTCCGCAGGACGTTCAAGAAAAATATCCATTGTGGCGATAATACAGTCCTTTGCACAGCTTGAACAGAACTACGGGAAACAGGGTATGGAGATAATCACCGACAACACTCAGCTTACTGTGTTTGGCGGATTTGCGCCAAACAGTCAGAGTGCAGAGGTGCTTTCAAAAGCTTTGGGCGAACAAACTGTATTAAGCGGTTCTGTATCAAACGGCAGGGACAGATCTCAGTCATTGCAGATGATAGGCAGACCGCTTATGACTGTGGACGAGCTGAAATCTATGCCGAAAGGACAGTTTATCGTTATGAAAACGGGAACACACCCGATGATAAGCAAGCTTAAACTGTTCTTCAAATGGGGTATCAAGTTTGAAGAAGAATACAAACTTCCCGATAAGACCGCTCGTGCCGTTTCATACAAAGAGCGTGATGAACTTATCCGTGATGTGGAGATAAAATATCCGCAGAAGAAAGAAGAAATCACGTTAGAATATGAGGAACTGACGGCAAAGAAAAGGACAACTGTTAAAACGTAAAGGAGCTGATGCATATTGATATTTCCAAGAAGGATCTACGACCTGGGACTTAGCCACAAAGCTGTGTCCGTTTACTGCTATCTGGCAAACCGTGCCGACAAAAACGGCGAATGTTTTCCATCTGTGAGAAGAATAGCGGAAGATCTGAGCATTTCAAAAAGCACGGTGTTTCGTGCTTTTAACGAGCTTGAAGAAAGCGGATCGTTAGAGCGTTCCCCACGTTATCACCCACAAGGCGGTCGGCGGAGTTCGCTGTACCGCATAAAGGGAGAGATAACTAATACAAATCGTTCCGAGAAACGAGGTGATAAGCTTGTTTGATTGGATATCTGACGCTATCGACTGGATAGGCGACGGGATATCAAGCCTGTGGGACAGCACCATAGGCGGAGCGGTAGACGCAATATCCGACGCTGTGTGGGACATTATGTTCGAGTGGCTTTTCAACAAGGTCTACGGTGCGGTGGCAGAGCTTTTTATGTTCATAGATCAGTCGGCGACCGATCTGTTCTCTCTTGCCTGGGTGAGTACCTTTGTCAGTCTGTTTCAGGCTCTCGGTTGGATGCTGTTTGTCTGCGGTCTTGTCATGGCGGTTTTTGACACTGCTATGGCATACGAGTCGGGAGCGGCTAACATCAGGCAGACCTGTGTGAATGTGATAAAAGGCTTTATGGCGGCGGCTCTCTTTGCGGTAGTCCCACAGCGGCTTTACGAGCTGTGCATAGCTTTGCAGGGTTCATTTTCCTATGATCTGCTTGGGGTGTTTTTGTCTGACACATACAGCACTATAGCCGATTCGGGGCTTTCTGTGCTGTATGTTCTTGCATCTGACGTTTCACTTTTCAGCCTTTTTTTTATCATACTTTTCGGTTACTGCACGGTAAAGGTCGTGTTTGCGAACATCAAGCGAGGCGGCATAATGCTGTGTCAGATAGCAGTGGGAAGTATATATATGATAGGCATTCCCAGAGGCTTTACAGACGGCTTTTCAAGTTGGTGCAAACAAGTGATAGCGACCTGTCTTACAGCCTTTTTGCAGACTGTGATACTTTATCTTGGATTGCTGACTTACACTCAACACCCTCTTATTGCAGTGGGCATTTGCCTGTCAGCTACTGAAGTGCCGAGGATAGCTCAGATGTACGGATTGGATACCAGTGTGAGAGTCAATATGATGTCTGTTAGCCATACTGTTTCTATGGGGGCTAAGGCTATTGGTATGCTGAAAGGAGGAGCAAAATGAAAACCTACATCTACCCCGAAAACCTGAGAGCAAGCGTAAAGCTGTGGTTTTGGAGCGTTCGGGATCTTATCATTATCTGTGCAGGGATAGTACTGTCTGTGATAGTGCTTGTGAATCTATGGAACATTATCCCCTTTGCAGTCACAGCCTGCTATGCTTTTGTGACTGTAAGAGCAGATGAAATGTCGATAATGGACTATCTTTTTAATGCTGTAAAGTTCTTTGTGACCTCGCAGCAATTATATTTTTGGAGGAAAAGTTAAATGAAGAAAAGCAAAAACAGCGTTCAGGGTCTTATCGGTCTTGAACGCTTTACTAAATACGGCGTAAAAACCGATAAGGCTGAGATAGCATTTTTCAGCGTAGAGCCGACCAATATTTCCGTGCTGTCTGCGGCTAACATCGACGTGAAGATACATCATCTTATGATGCTGTTAAGCACTATACCTGATCTCGAGATACTTGCTCTTGACTCCTGCGAATGTTTTGACTCAAACAAAATGTATGTGAAAAAGCGTTTGCAGACGGAGAAGAACGAGGCGGTCAGAAAACTGCTGCAGGCAGACTTTGATTTTCTTGACGAGATCCAACTTGAAATGTCCTCTGCAAGACAGTTTGTGTTCGCTTTAAGGTTCAAACGTGAAAAGGACGAACAGATCTTTAACACCATCAACCGAGTGGATAAAGCGATTTCCGAACATGGATTTGCGGCAAGAAGAATGTCAAAGCCTGAGATAAAAAGAATGCTTGCTTTGTTTTTCGGTACAAGTATTTCAGGCGAAGAGATCCCCGATATTGAGGGAGAAACTGAATTTGATCTAGAAAAACAGGAGGTGACTGTTAATGAGAAGTAGAAAGCAAAAGAAAAAAGAACTGTCAGAAGAACAGCTTGAGATCATCGATACAAAGGACTTTTTTGACCGCATTGCACCAGGCATTATACGCTTTTACACAGATCACTACATCTGTGGAAACTTCTACAAGTCCTGCTGGGCGTTGACGGAGTATCCGCCGAGTACGGAGGAAACGGCTATCCTCGCACACCTTGCCGACAGAAACGGCGTAACGCTAAGAATCTACAACCGCCTTGTGACGAGTATGAAACAGAGAAAAATCGTTCAGCAGGCAATGCGTAAGAACCATATGATGACCACCACTAATGATGTAAACGAGAGTATCAAGGCTCAGAACAACATCGACGATGTGGTTGAACTGCTTTCAGAACTTCGCCGAAACAAAGAACCGCTACTGCATACGGCTGTGTTTATTGAGTTGAAAGCAAGCTCTGAGGATAAGCTGAAAGAACTGCAGGCCGATGTTCAAATGGAGCTGACACGTTCCAAAATATCTGTTGACCGTTTGCTTTTACGTCAGAAAGAGGGGTTCTTGTCTGTTCATCCTGCGGGCAATAACGTATTCGCAAGTCAGTTTGAACGTGTTCTTCCTGCAAGCTCGGTGGCTGATCTTTATCCCCTCAACTATTCGGGCAAGACCGATGAGAGCGGCTTTTATGTTGGAAGAGATAAGTACGGCACGAATATTCTTGTTGACTTTGATAAGCGTACAGAGGATAAGACAAACAGCAATATCCTTATCCTCGGCAACAGCGGTCAGGGTAAGTCGTATCTGATGAAACTGCTTTTATGCAATCAGCGTGAGGCAGGGAAAAGTGTTCTGGTCTTAGACCCTGAACATGAATACGAAGATTTATGTTCAAACCTTGGCGGAACGTATATCGATATGATGTCGGGAGAATTTATGATAAATCCTCTTGAACCGAAAGCGTGGTCAGAAAATTCTCGCTTTGGAAATCAAGAAAAGGAAACCGATGACAGCCCTGAAACATTCCGAAAAGTAACCCGTTTAAGTCAGCACATCAGCTATCTAAAAGACTTTTTCAGAGCGTACAAGGACTTCACAGACGCAGAGATAGATACGATCGAAATTATGCTGATGAAGCTGTACGCAAGATTCGGCATAGATGATTTTACGGATTTCAGTACGCTGAAAAGCGAGGATCATCCCATGATGTCAGATCTCTATGACCTTGTGGAAAAGGAGTTTTACGCTTTTGATAAGTCTAAAAAGCAGCTTTACACAGAAAAAATTTTACAGAACATCTGTCTGGGGTTACACAGTATGTGTAAAGGAGCGGAAAGCAAATACTTCAATGGACACACCAACATCAAAGACAGCGAGTTTATCTGTTTCGGAGTAAAAGGTCTTATGGATACAAACAAACGGCTGAAAGATACGCTGCTGTTCAACATTCTAAGCTACATGAGCAATCAGCTTTTAGGGCGCGGAAATACTGTTGCGGCAGTCGATGAGTTATATTTATTCCTTACAAATATGACGGCAATCGAATATATTCGCAACGGTATGAAACGTGTTCGAAAAAAGGAATCGTCTTTCATATTAGCTTCGCAAAATATCGAGGACTTTCTCCTGCCTGAGATAAAGGAGTTCACAAAGCCGCTGTTTTCTATTCCTGCACATCATTTTCTGTTCAATCCCGGTAATATCTCTCCGACTGCATTTATTGATACCCTACAGTTGGAGGAATCGGAGTACAGCCTTATCAAGTATCCCGAACGAGGTACTTGCCTTTACAGGTGCGGTAATGAGAGGTATCTTTTGCAGGTCATTGCTCCTGCCTACAAGGCGGCACTGTTTGGTTCGGCGGGAGGAAGGTGATGTAATGTCGGCGACAGTTGCGGCGGCTCTTAAAAAGGCAGCCGTATATATTCTTGGCGATAAAAAAAAGCGAGGCAAGCTTGTGACTGTGGTGCTTAGTGCTGCGGTGGGTATGCTCCTTTTGCTGTGTGCTCCTGCAGTGATGCTTTCTTCTCTTGGGGAGGTCGGCGAGGAAGCTCAAGTGCCTGAACTCCACATTAATGCCAATGATTTTTACAGTTCTCTTGACAGTGAAAGCAGGCAAAGGCTCGATGATATCCGATCAGCAGGTAATGACATTGCCAACGCTATGGACGAAAAGGGTGTCAAGGTTCAGACCATAAAGGCTCAGCTGATATATATGTCTTACTTTGAAGATGTTCAGAATTTCAATGCCGAATCCTATGCCAATCTGTTTGTCGTTGCTCCAAATGACAGTGATTTAATTGCGGCGATAAACT
>ULOQ01024054.1_pt1 | contig 13156 bp, 10 predicted proteins | sample 1952741 | NCBI WGS metagenome assembly ULOQ01 (sample SAMEA4835608, study PRJEB28245) | human gut metagenome | biome: gut microbiome; material: fecal sample | place: Denmark | collected 2008
CCAATGCTGCGGACTGAGCAGCGTATCCTCGCGGACGATGCTGAACTTGTCAGGGGTAATGTTGTGCAAAAACATATTGATGCGGCAAAGGTTGTAGGTCGTCAGGTCGATTTCCTGCCCGTAGAATCCGTGGTCGATGTTCTCCCTGCCCAGCACCTTCGCCACTTTCAGCAGCAGCGAGCCAGAACCGCAGGCAGGGTCATAGACCTTGTTGATGCTCGTTTTGCCGATGGTGCCAAGGCGCGCCAGCAGCTCCGAAACATCAGCGGGGGTGAAATACTGCCCGCCCTTTTTGCCCGCATTGGCGGCGTACATGCCCATCAGGTACTCATAGGCATCGCCGAATAAATCCGGATTGATGCCATCGGTGGAGAAAAGCGGCATCTGTGCCACGCCGTTCAGCAGCTCCACCAGCACCTTGTTCCGCTTGGCGACCGTTTCACCGATGGCCTTGCTGTTCACGTCGAAATCATCAAACAAACCAGCAAAGTCGCTTTCCGCCTCGCCGCTGGCAGCGCTGCTTTCGATGTGGTTGAATACCCGTTCCAGCGTTTCGTTCAGGTTCTCGTCCTTATCCGCGCGGGCGAGGACGTTGCAGAACAATTCAGAGGGCAGGATGAAGAAGCCCTTTACCAGTACCAAATCTTCACGAGCAGTTTCTGCCTCGTCGTCGGGCAGCTTGGCATAGGAAAAATCATGGTTGCCAGCTTCGTGTTCACCCTTGTCAATATATGCCGCGAAGTTCTCCGAAATGTAGCGGTAGAACATCGTCCCCAGCACATAAGACTTGAAATCCCACTCCGCCACATGCCCCGCGTGGACAAGGTCGGTAGCGATTTTGTAGATTCGGCGGAACAGCTCGTCCCGCTCCTGCTCGTTCTTTCTGTCAGCCATCGTTGTTGCTCCTTCAAGGCAATCCATGCCGTTTCTATTTCGGTAAAGCCGTTCTCCATCCAGAAGACTAACAGCATTATAGCATATATCTATCATTTCCACAATGCGGCGTAGGGAAAATGGGGGATTTTTGGCGGAAAAATGGGGGTACAGCAGATTGCGACGGCTGCACCTCTCCGGGGGATTCCAAAGGGGGCCGCAGCCCGCCTTTGGCACACGACCTTGCTTGCAAGGTATAGTGTGTTATACCTCTGCGGAGGGGATAGGCGACGGATGCCAGCCGGACGTGCTGCTGATGCTGTCTGCGGCATGGATGCAGATTGTTTTTCAGCAGCGAAGGGCACATGCCCGGACAATCCCCGCCGCAGGGGTATACCGTTTCTCATCTCATCGTTTGCGTTCCGTCAGTTTCACACCATGCGAAAATCTGTGCTATAATAATCATAACTACACTTGAAAGCAGGTGATGACCGTGACGACGGAAAGTCAGGACTTTATCCCCGTGGGCGGGTCGTTCTTCAAAATTCCTTCTTCCAGCAATCTGCGCTGGCTGATTATGTTCTATGCGCTTCCTCGCGAGCTGGTGGAGAAACGTCCGGCATTCCTTTCCATGCCTCGGAAAGTCCGTGAAGTTGTCCATAATGAGAAATGGATGCGGATGGTCAATTCCGACACGTTCCTCGAATTGGTTTGGGATTGCTATGCGTGGGTCAGCTGGCAGTTTTTCAAGGTGCCTGTACCGCACGGCGGCTATATGCCTGTTCCCGGTTCTTTCTATCTGTACTCCGGCAACTTTCCGCTTTGGCGGTATGCCTACATAACGGCCGCACATATCAGGGAGAAACTCGACAAAATGCCGGAATTCTGCTTTCAGCGACTGTTTTCTATGGGGAAAGATTACGAAGTGCCGTGGCTGCCCTATGAAAACTTTTATGATTTTTTCGGACAGATGACGATGAAAATCGTGGAGGAACAGCATTGGCAGGAAACATTCGATATGCTCTGGGAACATCGTGCGCATGAGGATTACAACGGCAGTAGCACAAAACAACGGGATTTTGAACGCTCATGGTATCACTCGCGAAGTCTTGAAAAAGAGCTGTCTTTGGAACAGATAAGGGGAAATGATGCTGAACGGCCTGTCAATGCGATGTGCCACGCCGCTGTGCAATCATTCGAGGAGCAGCTGCTTGATGAAGAGCAGATAAAGCAGTTTGTGCAGACTTTGCCGGATATGGACAGACAAATCATCATGCTTCGTATGCAGAACGATACACTTGCGGAAATTGCGCAGAAGCTCAACTTCGCTAATGCCGGTTCGGTCAGCAAGCGCCTTGCAAAAATCAGAAAACAGCTGGAGATTTACAGAAAAAAATAAAAGCTGATGGAAACATTCACCCTCTCTCATGCCCTGTTAGATAGAGGACACCAATACGTCATTTGCGTAAGGCAGCCGCAGTGATACGGCTGTCTTTTTGCGTCCTCATCATTGATATAGGGAGGTAATTCGTGTTTCTCACTGAAAACGCTAATAACGCTGAAAACAGAGTTGTGGAACTGAAAACCGCAGCAGGTGTCTTTCTGCCGTTCAAGCCATTGAAGCCCAGCGCAGATTCACTGCCGTCTTTTCCGATTGACTGCCTGCCGTCCAGACTGCGAAGCTATGTAGAAGCTGTCGCCATCCATACGCAGACACCGGTAGATATGGCGGCGGGGGCTGCTTTGGGCGTACTTGCTGCTTGCCTGCAAGGAAAAGTCAAGGTCGAAGGGAATATTGGGCACTACGAACAGACAAGTCTATACATATTTCTGATTGCACCGCCGGGATCGCGGAAATCAGCGGTTATCCACGCTATGACCGCCGCGATTGAGGACTACGAACAGAAATATAATGAAGAAAACAAGGCAGCAATGCGTCGGAACAGGCAGAAGCGTGAATCCTTGCAGCGGGACATCAACCGTTTGACCCGGCAGTTGGAAGCCAAGTATGACAAGCTGACAGAACTGGAATTGCAGCATACACAGGACAAACTGGCAGAATTGCCGGAAATCAAGCCGCTGCAAATTTTCACTGATGACTGCACCAGCGAATCTATGGTCAGGCTGCTTCGGGATAACCAAGGGCGCATGGCACTCATCTCCGCAGAGGGTGGAGCGTTTGACAACATCATCGGGCGATATACCAAGAAGCCGAACCTCGATGTGTGGCTGAAAGGTATCTGCGGTGATACCATCCGTGTAGACCGCATCAACCGTGAGCCTGACTACATCCGAAATCCAGCATTGTCCATGATTATCAGCGCCCAGCCAAGCGTCTTGAGCGAGATTATGCAGAATGGTCTGCTGGATGGACGAGGCTTTCTGGCGAGATTGTTTTACATCAATATTTCCAGTAACGTTATGCCGAAGACTTTCCGTTCCGCACCGATTCCAGCGGATGTGCAGAGGGATTATGAGGGCTTGATTTTTCATTTGCTTGAAAGGGAAACGACTGCACTGCACCTCGCGCCGGAAGCAGTAAACCGGATGGACAAACTTTGCCGCAGCATCGAAGCCTATCTCCGCAATGAACACCGCGACATGCGGGAATGGGGAAGCAAGTATATCGGGCTGGTGCTTCGGATTGCCGGGCTGCTGCATATTGCTGCGGACGGGGATGGAGACATCCAAATGGAAACGGTTGAAAATGCCATCCAGATTGGCAGCTATGCCTTTTACCATGCGCTGTATGCTTATTCCATATTGGGAGCAGACGAAACTGTTGAAAAAGCCCTGCATGTCGTTACGAAACTGCGAAAACTCAGCGTGACGCGCATCAGCCGTTCAGACCTGTATCAGAAATGCCGCGGAAGATTTTTTCGGGATGCCAAGGACATGGAGCCTGTACTGACTCTTTTGGAACAGCACGGGTATATTTGGATGGATATTCCGACCTATTCCGGCGTAAGACGGCCGTCAGCCGGGACAATTTATATCAATCCAGCAGCTTTGAAAGATGACTTTTCAGCGTAAATAGTGTTTTCAGAACGGAAATTGCAAAGGAGAAAAACTATGAGTTCACCCAGCTATGCCATTATGCGCTTCGCCAAATACAAAGGCCCGGAAATCGGCCGAATTGAAGCACATAATGAGCGCGCAAAAGAAAAATACGCCAGCAACCCGGATATTGACCGTAGCCGCAGCGACTTGAACTGCCACCTTATTCATCCGCCGCAGCATTACCGCGCTGAGGCTGAGAGGCAAATTGCAGATGCCGGATGCCGCGTAAGGACAGACAGCATTCGACTGGTGGAAGTGCTTTTCACGGTCAGCACCGGGTACTTCGATGATAAATCGCCTGATGAAATCTGTGCCTATTATGAACGGTCTCTTGCGTTTTTGAAGGAACGTCAAGGTACGGACACGATTGTCTCTGCTGTGATTCATATGGACGAGGGGACACCGCACATGCATGTGGTCTTTGTGCCGCTGACGGCGGACAAGCGTCTCAGTGCGAAAGACATTATCGGCAACCGCAAGAAGCTGATTCAGTGGCAGGATGAATATTACGAGTACATGTCAGTGCGGTATCCGGAGCTTTGCCGCGGCGAATCCGCTGCGCAGACAGGGCGTACACACATGACTGTGCAGGAGTTTAAGGAATTTACCAAAGATATTCGCAAAATGACGAAACTGGCTGACAAGGTGGAGGTGCTGCTGAGTGGTGCAAACCTTCTGAACAGCAAAAGCCGGTTAGAACAGCTTGTGCCGATGGTAAAGGACTTGCTGCTGCGGTTCGGCAAAATGAAAGCCCAGCTTGGACAGTATCAGGAAGCATTTACGTCCGTTATGGTTGAAAACGAACGGCTGAAAAAGGAAAACGAAAAACTGGATTCGACGTGTAGAGCGTATCACAGCCGCGATTTCAGCAATATGTCAGCAATTCAGCAGCTGGAACAGCGCTGTCTGCGGTATGAACAGCAGCTGTCTGCTATTCCGGCGGGAGTTGTGGCAAGGTATTCCCAGCAGCAGCGCAAGGCGCAGAAAGAAGTCAGTGAAAGAAATTACTGATTGGGGAGGAAAAAGAAAATGAACAGAAGCCCAAAGTTTTTTCAATCGAAGCAGTACGACCGATGTTATGAGAAGGTGAAGCAGAGAAATGAAGGCAGCCGATGAATGGCAGGAACTTACGAATATTCTGAGCAATCTCATTGCCAAATACGCCTGTGTATTGAGCGGAATGTCTGTTCATCAGCAGGAGGACAAGCCAGAACTTCGTTCGGATGAAACAACAATGCCCAAAGTCGCCATTGCCTAACCTAAAACAGCGTGATATAATTTTCATTGCATAACCTGTCTAAACCTTCTGCGGAGGAAATCAAAAAACTCCGCAGAAGGTGATTGGAGAAGACGATGAAGGAAAGAACGAAGGTATACCTATATACCCGCGTGTCCACCGCCATGCAGATTGATGGCTATTCGCTTGAAGCTCAGAAAAACCGGATGAAAGCCTATGCTGAGTTCAACGACTATGAAATTGCCGGCGAATATGAGGATGCCGGAAAATCTGGCAAATCCATTGAGGGACGTATCGAGTTCAGCCGCATGATGGATGACATCAAATGCAGCAAGGATCATGTATCTTATGTGCTGGTGTTTAAGCTATCCCGGTTCGGGCGCAATGCGGCTGATGTACTTTCCACGCTTCAGGTGATGCAGGACTTCGGTGTAAATCTGATCTGCGTAGAAGATGGCATTGACAGCTCCAAGGATGCCGGCAAGCTGATGATCTCCGTCCTGTCCGCTGTGGCTGAAATCGAACGTGAAAACATCCGCATTCAGACTATGGAAGGACGCATTCAAAAAGCCCGTGAAGGCAAATGGAACGGCGGCTTTGCCCCGTATGGCTACGATCTTATCAACGGCGAACTTCACATTAACGAAGAAGAAGCCAAAACCGTCCGGCTGATTTATGAGCTGTACGTCCATAAGAAGATGGGCGGACGGTTGATTGCGCAATACTTGGAAAGCCATGACATTAAAAAGCTATCTCATAAGAACACGCGGGGCGATATGTTCGCAGCAGCCTACATACAGGATATTCTGCGAAACCCCACCTACTGCGGCAAAATCGCCTATGGACGCAGAAAGCAGGAAAAGGTTCATGGCACCCGCAACGATTACCGTATTGTGTGGAATGATGATTACCTTCTGACCGACGGCATCCATCAGCCTATCGTTTCCGTAGAAGACTGGGAGGAGGCACAGGCCAGACTTCGTTCGCAGGCAACAAAATATAAACGCTATGATCGGCAGGAAAACGAACACGCTTATCTGCTGACGGGCATCATCAAATGCCCGGAATGCGGTGCAGGTATGTATGTCAGCAAGAGTGTAAAGAAGAGACCAGACGGTTCTTATTACAAGGAGTTCCGATATTATGGCTGCAAGCATCGGCGGATGGATAAAGGACAGAAGTGTACCTTCAAAAATCAGCTGCCGATGGAGCTGATGGATCAAGCCGTTGCGGAGGTAATCGTTTCGCTTGTCAGCCGTCCCGACTTTGCAGCAATGATGGCAGAGAAAATCAATGCGGAAATCGACATATCTGCGCTGCTGGAAGAAATCGCACATTATGAAAAGCAGCTGCGCCAGCAGTATGCGGTGAAGGATAGACTGGCAGAGGACATCGACCAACTTGACCCGGATGACCGCCATTATCAGCGAAGAAAATCCGACCTTGAAGAACGGCTCTATAAGATGTATGATAAAATTGAGGAGACAGAGGAGCATTTAATCGAGGCACGAGCCAAGAAACAAGCTATTGATGCTGACCGTATCACACGGGACAACATCCTCAGTATCCTCATGAACTTCGAGAAACTTTACAGCGTTATGAGCGACATCGAAAAGCGTGACCTGATGGCGACGATGATTGCAGACATTCAGGTAAACCCGCAGCGCCAGCCGAATGGTCAATGGCTGAAATCCATCCACTTCAAGCTGCCGCTGATTGCTGAGGAAGAACTGCAATTCAGTTTAGACAAAAAGGATTGGCTTGAAACTGTTATGTCATTGGTCCAACAAAATCCGGATGATATCGTCAAGGTCGGCATCGACGCGGACGAGTTGGCCGTCACCAAGGCCGAAAGCAAAGCGACCTACGGCGAGATTCAGGCGCGCGTGAAGGAACAGACCGGCCTGAACGTCACGCCGCTGTACATCGCGCAGGTGAAAAGAAAGCATGGGATTATCGAGCGCGAATGCTACAACAAAGCAAAGTCCGAGAGCGCAAAGATGCTGATCTGCCCGACAGATAAGGAAAAGGCGATTGAAGATGCGCTGAGGTTCTTTGGGATGATTGCGTAAAGATTTCAAACCGGATCGGTCGGGGAATACTACCCGCTCGATCCGGTTTAATAAATTGAACCGATGTAAATCTGAGCCAGAAACGAATCCGATGGATTGATAGGACGTCGTTCTATGTCATTTTTTCATCGTGACAAATTTCTTGTTGACAAAATGGAGATTTCATGTTATACTGCCATCAGCGAAAAGGATTTTAAAGGTCCATACCTGTTATTTATCGTCCATGACAAATAGAGGTGAACCCATGAAGTTAGGCGAACTGGCAACCGTCCGAAGCGGGCTGGTTTTATCCAGAAAACAGGCGTGCAAAGGCGCCCCCGTCAAGATGCGGTATCCCCTACTGAGCTTTCGCGCCATCCACTCAAACGGATACATCGGCATGGAACAGCTGGATGGTTTTGACGCCGCGGAGCAGTTATCGCCGGAGTACCTGACACAGGTAGGCGACGTCATCATCCGCCTGACCTCGCCGTACACTGCTGTTCTCATCGACGAAGCATCCGCCGGCATGGTCGTTTCATCAAACTTCGTCATCATCCGTGTTGATCGAAACAGGCTCCTGCCCGGATATCTGGTCTGGCTGATCAACACGCCGAAGATCAGGAAAGCCATTTATGAAAACACCAGCAGCAACATGCTGGGCGCCATCAACGCCAAATTCTTCTCCGAATTTGAAATCCCCCCGCTGTCCATCCTCCAGCAGCAGAAAATCGCCGAACTGTATCTGCTGGCGAAAAAGGAGACGGCGCTGCTTCGCCAGTTGTCGGCAGAGAAGGAGCGCTACTACGATCTGCTGATCCGCAATGTACATTCGACCATGAAATGAGGTATGCACCATGACGACCCGCAACGATATCGAACGCGTTCTCTGGAAGGCCTGCGACAGCTTCCGGGGAAAAATCGACAGTTCCCGCTACAAGGACTACATCCTTTCCATGCTGTTCGTGAAATACCTGAGCGACGTCACCCTCGAAAGACGCGCCCTGTACATGGAGCAGTACGACGGTGACGAACGGCGCGTCGAGCGCGCCATGAGCCGGGAGCGGTTCTCCCTCGACAGGGAATCCACCTTCGATTATCTGCACGAAAACCGCACGGATACAGAGATCGGCCAGAAGATCAACGTCGCCCTTTCCCACATCGAGGATCACAACAGTGGAAAGTTGCGCAACGTGTTCCGCGCCATCGACTTCAACTCCCAGGTTGACTTCGGCGACGTCAAGGAAAAGAACGCGACACTCCGCAATCTGCTGGAAGACTTCCACGACCTCGATCTTCGTCCCGGTCAGCTCGGCTCCGCAGACATCATCGGCGACGCTTATGAGTACATGATCGCCAACTTTGCCTCCGACGCAGGCAAAAAAGGCGGTGAGTTCTTCACGCCGAGTCAGGTTTCCGAGCTGGTGGCCTCGCTCGTCAAGCCGCAGGAAAACGACCGCATCTACGACCCCACCTGCGGAAGCGGCGGCCTGCTGCTCAAAGCTTACAAAAAGGTGCCCAGCGGCAAGGTTGCCGTCTATGGTCAGGAGCTGAACGCCCAGACCTGGGCGCTCTGCACGATGAACATGTTCCTCCACGGCGTGGATGACGCCCGCATTTGGCAGGGCGACACGCTCTCCAATCCGCAGAACCTCGAGGACGACAAGCTCATGAAGTTCCAGGTGGTGGTCGCCAACCCTCCGTTCAGCCTGGACAAATGGGACAGCGGCTTCCTCTCGAAGGCCGGTCCGGATGAAAAAGGAAAGAAGCCGGAGAAAATGACCGCCTCTCTGGACGAGCATCATCGGTTTGACTGGGGCGTTCCGCCTTCCTCCAAGGGCGACTATGCCTTCGTGCTCCACATGCTTAACAGTCTGGATGCGGAGAACGGGCGCATGGCCGTCGTTCTGCCCCACGGCGTGCTCTTTCGCGGTGCCAGCGAGGGCAAGATTCGCAAGCAGCTGATTGAAATGAACCTGCTGGACGCGGTCATCGGCCTGCCCGCGAACCTGTTCTACGGCACGGGTATCCCCGCCTGCATTCTGGTGTTCAAAAAGGGCCGCACCCGCGACGACGTCTTGTTCATCGACGCCTCCGGCGAGGGCAATTACGAAAAGGGCAAGAATCAGAACCTCCTGCGGGACAGCGATATTGCCCGCATCGTCAGCACCTACGAGGCGCGCGAGGCGAAGGTGGACAAGTACAGCTACCGCGCCTCCCGCGCTGAGATCCGTGAGAACGACTACAACCTGAACATCCCCCGGTATGTGGATACCTTTGAGGAGGAGGAGTTGGTGGACATCGACGAGGTGAAACGGAATATCGAAAGCATCGAGGCGGAGCTTTCGCAGGTGCAGGCGCAGATGGCGAAGTATATGAAGGAGCTGGGGTTATGAGCAATGAGATTGCGCGTTACAGCGAAGAAACCTTTGAAAGCATCAAGCACGTCAATGAGTATGGCAATGAATTCTGGTATGCAAGGGAGCTACAATCCATACTTGAATATACGGAATGGCGGAATTTCCAGAAACTCATTGAAAAAGCTCAAACAGCCTGCGAAAACAGCGGCATAGCTGTGGATGAATGTTTTGTTGAGGTCAACAAAACATCGCCCATGCCGAACGGTGGTGTTAAGCTGATTGATGACTACATTCTCTCCCGCTATGCCTGCTACCTGATCGTTATGAATGGCGACCCGCGCAAGGAGGTCATTGCAGTTGGACAGACCTACTTCGCCGTAAAGACGCGCCAGCAGGAGTTGATCGACCACTACGATGAGCTGTCCGAGGATCAGAAGCGGCTTGCCATCCGCAAAGAAATGAAAGCGCACAACAAGTCCCTGGCCGAAGCGGCGCAAAAGGCTGGCGTTATCAAGTCCTATGATTTCGCCATTTTCCAGAATTACGGCTATCAAGGACTGTACGGAGGCCTCGGCGCAAAAGAAATCCACGCTCGTAAAGGTCTCAAGGAAAACGAACAGATTCTTGATCACATGGGCAGCACCGAGCTGGCTGCTAACCTGTTCCGCGCTACGCAGACAGACGAAAAGCTGCGCCGCGAGAACATTCGGGGCAAGGAAAAGGCCAATCAAACCCACTATGAGGTCGGCAGGAAGGTCAGACAGACCATCGCCGAGCTGGGCGGCACCATGCCGGAAGACCTGCCGACGCCGAAAAAGAGCATCAGGCAGATTGAGAGTGAGCAGAAGAAGCGCATCAACGGCAAATGAGCCTGAATGAGGTGAACGTATGACACCCGAAGTTAAAAAACGAATCGAACAAATCCGTCAAGGGATTGTGCCGGAGGGGTATAAGAAGGGTAAGATAGGAATCGTGCCTATCAAATGGAATGAGGTTCCTTTTTCAACCCTTTTTACCAGTACGAGTGAATATACCGATGATTTGAAACAATATCCTCTATACAGCCTGACCATTGAGGATGGAATAACCGCAAAGACAGAGCGATATGAGCGTAGCCACCTTGTAAAGAAGGAGAATTCCTACAAGGTGGTTCGTCCCAACGACTATGCGTATAACCCTATGAACATCCGGTTTGGAGCAGTTGCACGTCACAAAGGAGATATTCCCGTAGCTGTATCCGGTTATTATGACATTTTCACTACCGTCCATGAAAGTGACCTTGTTTTCATGGATAGCTTCTTGACCTATGGCCCGATGATTACCTACTACAACAAAGTCTCAACAGGTTCGTTGGTTGAAAAGCAGCGCGTTCATTTTTCTGATTTCCTAGAGTTTTCTCTTGCATTACCTCCGTTAGAGGAACGCAAAAAGATTGCCGAAATCCTCTCCACGCAGGACAAGGCAATCGAACTGCAAGGGCGCAAAATCGAGGAGCTGAAAAGGTTCAAAAAGGGCTGTCTGGAAAAGATGTTCCCGAAGAAGGGCCAGAAGGTGCCGGAAAAGAGGTTCCCCGGCTTTACGGGCGATTGGGAACAGCGTAAGGTTTCCACTATTGCTTCAGATACGCGCGGAGGCGGCACTCCAGCTACCTCAAATGAAACATACTGGAGCGGTAATATTCCCTGGATTCAATCATCTGATTTGTCTGAGGGAAAACTGTTTGGAGTTGAGCCCAGAAAATACATTTCAAGAGACGGTTTGAATAACTCTGCTACTCAGCTTGTACCAGAAAACTCCATAGCTGTTGTGACCCGTGTGGGCGTCGGAAAGCTTGCATTTATGCCGTTTTCTTACACTACAAGTCAAGATTTCCTTTCGCTTTGCAAGCTCCAAACTGAACCCCATTTTACAGTATACGCATTGTACCAAATGTTACAGGGAGAACTGCAAGCCGTACAGGGTACATCCATCAAAGGGATGACGAAAGATGACCTGCTCTCCAAGTCCATTTTCGCTCCTAAAGATGAGGTGGAGCAGCAGCAACTTGGCTCGTATTTCAGAAACCTTGATACCCTTATCACCCTTCATCAGCGTAAGCTGGAAGAAATGAAAAAACAGAAAAAAGCCCTGATGCAGCTTCTGCTGACGGGGATTGTGAAAACGAAAGGAGAAGTACGATGAAAAAGCCGATCGTTGCCCTGATGTACGATTTTGACAAGACCCTTTGTACGAAAGACATGCAGGAATATGGATTCATTCCGTCCCTCGGCATGAGTTCTTCTGCATTTTGGGGAGAGGTTCGCCAGTTGACCGATAGTCAGGAAATGGACAATATTCTTGCATACATGTATAAAATGGTGGAAAAAGCAAAGGAGAAAAGAGAAACCATCACGAGGGAAACCTTTAAGGAACTCGGTGAAGGTGTGGAATACTTTGACGGAGTTGATTCATGGTTTGAGCGAATCAATGCATACGGGGAGAAAATGGGTGTTCGCATTGAGCATTATATTGTTTCTTCGGGTATTAAGGAAATCATTGAGGGGACGAAAATCGCTCATTATTTCAAGAAAATCTACGCCTGTGAATTTATGTATGATTACACCGGAACGATTCAGTGGCCCAAATATGCTGTCAATTACACCGCAAAGACACAATTCCTTTTCCGAATCAATAAAGGCGTTCTAACCATCGACAGCCAAAGTGCAGACAAGCTCAATCAATACACGCCTGAAAATGAGCGGAGAGTACCGTTCAGGAACATGATTTACATTGGTGACGGTCTGACCGACGTTCCATGTATGAAGCTTGTAAAGACAAATGGCGGTCAATCTATCGCTGTTTACGATCCGGAAAAAGGAAAAAGTGCAGCGGAAACCCTTCTTAGGGATAATCGCGTGAATTACGTTGTTCCTGCGGATTATAGTACGGGCAGTGACATCGAAACAATCGTTTTCGCTATTATCAAGAAGATGCAAGCAGAATCTGAGATGCTTTCCTATCGATGATGAGCTCAGATGGAGGTATTCCATGAATTCTGACCTTTATCTCGAAAAAAATATCAGTCAGCAACCTGCTATCGACTTATTGACTGCCATGGGCTACACCTACATTTCCCCGGCGGATTGCGACAAGCAGCGCGGCAGCCGGTATCACGTGCTGCTCCGGGACATCCTGCGCGGTCAGCTCCGTAGACTCAACCGCTATGTCTATGCGGGTGCGGAAAACGAGTTCTCCGCCGCCAACATCGAGCGCGCCATGGAGGATCTGAACGAACCGCTGACGGACGGCCTCGTGCGCACCAGCGAGAAGATTTATGACGCGCTGCTGCTGGGCAAAAGCTATCCGGAGACCGTCGGCGACGGCAAAATGCTCAGCTTTAACCTCCGGTATATCGACTGGGACAACCCGCAGAACAACGTGTTCCACGTCACGGAGGAGTTCGCCGTGGACAGCCAGGACAGGCAGCACAACGCCCGCCCGGACATCGTGCTGTTCATCAATGGCATTCCCTTTGCCGTCATCGAGTGCAAGGCCCCGCATATCCCCGTGGAAGAGGCCGTCGGGCAGATGATCCG
>ULOQ01040599.1_pt1 | contig 12985 bp, 14 predicted proteins | sample 1952741 | NCBI WGS metagenome assembly ULOQ01 (sample SAMEA4835608, study PRJEB28245) | human gut metagenome | biome: gut microbiome; material: fecal sample | place: Denmark | collected 2008
AGAAAGAGGAAAAGCCGAAAAAGAGTAAGCAGCAGTTGATCAATCGATTGGCTGATTATGATCGGTGGCTGGGGCATTGAAATGGCATTGTAGATGATATGAGGGGGGAGAGCAGTGTTGTGAATTAAAAATAGGTTGAATCGCTAGGATAAGTGAAATATAATTTGTTCTTTTGTAATAGATAAAAACTAAAGAATCTGAAATCAGAACCTTTTAACCCAGTCCAGTACACTTGTTAAAGATGTTTTCTTATGCTAAAGACGAGCGCGCCTTGGAAGAAATACGTAAATCTTTGACAGCCTATTTTGCTCAAAGAGTAGAAGAGGATATGGATAAGTTGTGGGATGAAGGTTTGTGGGATCAGTATATTGAAAGAACATTTGAGAGTGCCTTATAATGATTGATATAGTGCTGGATACTAATTGTCTGATTTCATCTATTTTTAAAATATAAAAGGGCTGATGGTTGAAAAATGGGTCAAAAGATAGTCATTTGTAACTGCATGTGGGTAATATGAATATTCAAGAAAACATGGGAGATAAAGGCACTAAGAAAATGACACGCGAAGATGCTTTGCGTCGGCTGGAAGAAGCAAGAAGATTAAAGCGTGAATATGTTAAGGAGCTGGAAAAGAAGATGAAGGAGGACTTTAAGAAACGTACAGGTCAGGACGCTACTTATTTTGAAGTATGGTAAACCTTGATTCGGAATGTATTAAATCTTGTTTTCTTATTCTCATTACATAAGTCTGATTATTTTTATGTCCGCTGATATTCGGGATCTTGAAAGAGAGCTGAATTTATGCAGCGGTTATTGTCTGCCTTGATAATCCTAGATTAACCTCTGTCATTGTAGAATTTACCGAAACAGTTCTATTGTTTAGTCAGAATTGAATATTCTTTTGATAATGATGAAATTTTATATATCCTCTTTCTTTGAGAGAAATTGCAATGGCATATAAAGTTAGTTGGAAGAAATATAGATTTCTTTATCTTTGAATTATTTATTTTATAATGTCCCAAGTATCTGATAACAAGCGTATAGCAAAGAACACAGTTTTTTTGTATTTCCGGATGTTTATTATCATGGGAGTGACATTGTATACATCCCGTGTTGTATTGGATAAACTTGGTGCGGATGACTATGGACTTTACAATGTAGTGGGGGGTGTTGTAGCCATGCTTGGTTTTCTTAATGGAACATTGAGCATAAGTACTTCTAGATTTATCACTTTTGAACTTGGAACAGGTAGTTTGGAGAGACAGAAGAGGACTTTTTCCACAGCATTGATTATACATCTTGCTCTTTGCGGATTTGTATTCATCTTTCTTGAAACTGTTGGATTATTATTCTTTTATAATAAACTAGTTATTCCACCAAATAGATTGGAAGCGGTATTTTGGGTATATCAATGTTCTATTATTACGTCAATCATTGCTATATCACAAGTGCCATATACTTCAGCCATAATAGGACATGAACGGATGAATATTTATGCGTATATAAGTATCTTTGAAGCTATTGCAAAATTAATTATAGTGTATTTTCTTACTATAACTTCATATGATAAGATGGTATTCTATGCTATTTTAATTGGAGTTGTTCAATTTTTTGTAGCGATGAGTTATCGTATGTTTTGCATTTGGAATTTTAAAGAATGTCATTTGTCTTTGGATTTTGATAAGGGTATCTTTAAACGTATGATTTCGTTTTCTGGATGGAATCTAACAGCGAATGTTGCAGAAATGCTTAAATTGCAAGGTGTACTTGTGTTGATGAGTATGTTTTTTCAACCAGCAGTAGTGGCAGCCCAAGCTATAGGCAACCAAATAACAGGAGCCATGATGCAGTTTATAAATAATGTGAGGACAGCGGTTAACCCTCAAATAATCAAACTATATGCTTCTGGGGATTATGCAGCTTCAAGAAGGTTGACCTTAAAATCTACAGTATATGTTTTTGATTTGCTTTTACTGTTAGGACTCCCGTTTATTTTGTTAATGGAACCTGTGTTGAAGTTGTGGCTTGTTGAAGTACCTCCATATACAGTTGTTTTTGCACAATATATAGTGGCAAGTCAGATAATAGGTAATTTTGCAGCCTCATTTTATACTCCGATGGTTGCTTCTGGGAAAATCAAGAAAAATGCCCTAGCCGCTGTAATTTTTGGTTTTGGTCATTTTATGATACTTTATTTGATTCTTAAGTATGGCGGTGGTGAGATGTGGGTGCAATATACAAATTTGGCACTTATTGCTATATTTTCTTATGTTATAAAACCATATATCCTTTATAAGGATATTAATTATTCAGTTCGTGAATTGTTGGTGTGTTATGGTGATTGTTTGAAAGTTACTGCTCTGTCTTGTATCCTATCTGTACCAGTATATTTGTTGTTGGATAAAATATTGATTAACAATTTAGTTGTGCTGTGTGTGACGATTTTTTCTGTCGTTTTATCCTCTTATGTGTTTATGGAACAATCCGACAGGAAATTACTGAGGGAATTGGTAAGAAATAGGATTTGTAGATTAAAAAGAAATATCAATGGTAACTGAAATTTTAAGATACGGTCTTAAACTTTCTCGTTTGACGGAAGATAAGATTGAAATGATACGTCAGTGGCGTAATTCTCCAGAAATACAGCAATATATGATATATCGTGATCATATTACATCTGAAATGCAAAAAGCTTGGTTTGCTCGTATTAATAATGAGCATAATTATTATTTTTTACTCAGTCTTGACGGCAGGGAAATAGGGGTGATGAATTTGAAAGATATAGACTATCAGGCAAAAACAGCTGAAAAGGGGTCTCTAATTTGGGATATTTCTTTAAGAGGAAAAGGTATCGGAACAAAAGCAAATGTAATGATTCTTGATTTTGCATTTAATGATTTAGAACTAAATTCGGTTAGGATAGAAATATTGCCAGAAAACATTCGTTCTATAAAGGCAAATATTAAATTTGGTTTTATTCATTGTGCAGAAATTAGTTCTAAACTTTATATTTTGACAAAGGAGAACTATTATAAGCACCGACAAGAGATTGTTAATATGTTTTCTTCTGATGTAATTTTTGCTAAGTGATATTATTTCTTTCAATATTTCATTTATAGTTTCTGTTATCCACCATTAGTGTTTTTTGTATTGTTGGTTATATGTTCGTTGATGTCAGTAATGATGGAATGGGTCAAGAAAAACATAGAATTTTATAAATTGCAAAATAAATTACAATGATTCCATTTAACAAGCCTTTTCTTACCGGTAAGGAGGCACATTATATGTATCAGGCGGTATATACCGGTAAACTGTCTGGCAATGGCTTTTTCACAAAAAAATGTCAGTCTTTCTTTGAGGAACGTTATGGATTTAAGAAATGCTTGCTTACAACATCCGGTACTGATGCTCTGGAGATGTGTGCAATGCTTTGCAGCTTACATCCGGGTGATGAAGTGATTATTCCGTCATATACATTTGTGTCAACAGCTTTGGCTTTTCTGCGTGAAGGGGCAAAGGTTGTATTTGCTGATTCCATGCAGCGTAATCCTAATCTCGATGCGGAAACTTTGGAAGCACTTATCACTTCTCGAACAAAAGTTATTGTCCCTGTACATTATGCAGGTATTGCTTGTGATATGGATGTTATTATGGATGTGGCTGAACGTTATCATTTGTTGGTTGTGGAGGATGCTGCTCAAGCTATAGACTCTTACTATAAGGGTAAGCCTCTTGGTAGTATAGGCCATTTGGCTGCTTTTTCATTCCATGAAACAAAGAATGTCACGGCTGGTGGTGAGGGCGGTTTGTTAGTTGTTAACGATGATCGATTTATTCGTCGTTGTGAAATCTTGTGGGAAAAAGGAACAAATCGTGCAGAATTTTTCCGTGGGCAAGTCAATAAATATGGATGGTGTGATATGGGTTCTTCTTTTCTGCCCTCCGAAATTAATGCTGCGTTTTTATGGGCACAGCTCGAACATTTGGAAGAAATACAGGCTAAACGAAAACATATATGGAATCGTTATCGTGATGGACTAACAGGGTTAGAAGAACGTAATTGTTTCCGTATGCCCGATATTCCTGATTACGCAACCAATAATGCTCATATGTTTTATCTTGTTTGTCGCAGTTTGGAGGAAAGAACTGGTCTTATTAAAATATTAAAGGATAATGGTATTGTGGCGCCGTTTCATTATTTAAGTTTGCATAAAAGTGATTATTATAAAGATAAACATGATGGACGTGAATTGCCTTTATGCGATAGATATATGGATACATTGGTACGTATGCCTCTCTATTATGAATTAACGGATGAACAGCAAGATACTGTCATTAACGTTATTAAAAAATATTATGGAGAATAAGAAGCTACCTACAATATTAGTGTTGACCTCTGTTGATCCCCATAATGGTCCAGCTGTGGTGGCGGAAAATTTTTATCGGGCATTTTTAAACCAAGGGTTTAGTGTAGATTTTATGTGTCCATATCCTGTGGATGGACACCCTGAATATTTACATATATATAATGGGAAAAGAAGTAAGTTAAATTTGTTTTTTCATCCAGTCACATTGATAAATAGGGTGTATGATTTCATTTTGAAACAACTAAACATTAAAAGACAAAAGATTGGATATAATTTTTTTTATAAAAAGGAAACTTTTCCTCCTATACCTGTAAAAGATGTAATAAATAGTATTCATAAGTCTTACGATGTCGTATTTGTTGTATTTTGGCAAGGTATGCTTTCGTTTAAAACCATTGAGGCTATTTATGATAAACTTCATTGTCAATTTTATTTTCGATGTGTGGACTATTCTCCTATGTCTGGTGGATGTCATTTTGTTGGTGACTGTCAGAAGTATATGACGGGATGTGGAGCATGTCCTGCTATTTACTCAGAGAAAGAAAATGATTTTACTCGTTTTAATGTGGAATACCGTAAGCGAGTGTATGAAAAAGTAAAACCGATAGTTACGGGTAATACTTATATGATGAGGTTTTATGACCGTTCTTACTTACTCAAGGATTACGACCGTAAAATGCGCTGTTTACCATTAGTGGATAATAATATGTATTCTCCGCGTAATAAAATATTTGTTAGACAGAAATATAAAATACCTGAAAACAAAAAGTTTTTAATATTTTTTGGCTCACAAAGTTTGAATGATGAGCGAAAAGGTATCAGATATTTGCTTAAAGCTCTTTCTATTTTATATGATAGGCTGAATAATGAAGAAAGAAATAATATTTTATTGATTCTTGCAGGACGTAATATAGAATCTATTAAAGATAAGTTGTGTTTTGATTATAATTACCTTGGGTATGTCAATCCTATTGATTTGCCTGATATTTATTCTATGTCGGATGTGTTTCTTAGTCCATCAGTGAACGATGCAGGACCCACTATGGTTAACCAGTCAATGGCTTGTGGAACGCCAGTTGTCGCTTTTGATATGGGAACAGCTATCGATGTGATTAAGGGGTATAATACAGGTTATTGTGCCGAACTTCGTAACGCTGAAGATTTTGCTTATGGTATAGAACAGATTTTTAAAATGTCTCCTAAAGAATATCAGGCTATGTGTAACGATTGTCGTCAACTCTCTCTTAGTCTTACTTCAGAGAAGGCTTTCTGTGATAACTTTCTTAAATACTATTACAAGTATAAGAAATAGCATTTTTTCACAGTAATATATTTCTTGATGTTCTGAAATATCTTATTGGTGATTTAGAAGATGGAAAAAGCATATTTAGTTTTTGAATTAATTTCTCGGTTTATACTAGTTTTTCGACGAATTTGGATAAAAATTTACAATATTTTTTTACATTTTTGTTTTAAAAAGATAAGAGGATACATTTGTTTTCCCCATCAGTTACGTGGTTTGCAATATGTAGAAATTGGTGAAAACTCTGTAATTTCTACTGGTGGTATACTTACAGCATGGGATGAATATGAGGGGATAAAATATACTCCTTCAATTATAATAGGTAAACACTGTCGAATAGGAGAGTATTGTCAGATTACTGCATGTCATAAAATTATTATTGGGGACAATCTTTTAACAGGGCGTTATGTCTATATTTCAGATAATGCACACGGTAATACGCAAATAAAACATTTATCTATTCCTCCAATAAAACGACCATTATATGTTAAAGGACCAGTAATAATAGGCAATAATGTATGGATTGGTGAAGGGGCACGAATTTTATCGGGGGTAACGATAGGAGATGGTAGCGTTATTGGAACTAATGCTGTAGTAACTCATGATGTGCCAGCTTATTCGGTTGTAGGAGGTGTTCCGGCAAAAATCATAAAAAGATAGAGTATTGTGATTCAGCTAATTTATTGATATGATAGTAAGTGTATTGTTTTGAGGAAAACATGAATAACGAAAGGGTCTTATAAAAATAGATATTTGTAATTCTTTTTATGTTGATATTTAAATTACTTTCATATTTAGCCTGTTTAATTCCTGTTTTTTCTTGTTTCAAATTAAAATATGGAATTGCACTCTGTTTATTTTTTGAAATATTAGTTCCACCTGTTTTTAATCTGAAATTAATAGGGATTCCTTTTAATATACGAATCTTTTATATATTGGTATATTGTATCATGTTATATAAACTGAGGCAGAAAGGAATGAAAATGGATCGCTCTATTCTTCAACCATTTTTTCTGTTGATTTTTTCTTTGTCTGTATTAGCTATTTTTCAGTGGAGCACACCTATAGTATTTCAATTACATTCGATATTCAGGATTATTGTTGTTGTTTATTTTCTTCCTATGTTAATTTGGAATGTAGCACGCTTTGATTCTAGAAATTTCAATTTTATAAAATTGTCTTTTTGTCTATTAGTTGCTATATCTTGTTTGTATGGTCTTTTTTTAACTCTAATGGAAGGCTTGAATCCTTATTTAATGATTCTTTATGATGTATATACAGAAGATGGGTTTGATATCAGTTATTCTGCAGCCTTAGGAGAAGGACGTTTGTTTGGACGTATTCAGTCAACTTTTGTTCATCCGATGACTTGGTCGCTCTTTTTATGTTTTTCTTTTGTTATCTTATATGTTTTCTTTCAGAAAGAAAGGAAAAGGATTTATATTTGTTTATTGTTGTTGGTTTTCTTTAATATTATAGTTTCGGGAGTTAGGACTGGGATTGTTGTAACAGTTACTTGTTTATTAATCAATCTTGTCCAAAAAAGAGAATTTAAATTCCTTTTTTATTTGTCTATAATTGTTTTTTTAGGGTTATTCTTTTTTGTTATTAGCAACGATGAGTTAGCAAACTATTTATTATCTATTATAGACTTTTCTGGAAAATCAAGTCAAGTATCTGGTTCTTCTTTAAATATGAGGATAAATCAACTGTTAGGTTGTTTTGATATATTGGGAAATAATTTGCTAATAGGAAATGGCTTTAGTTGGAACACTTATTATATGAATATTAATGGTGATCATCCTGTATTACTAGCTTTTGAGAGTTTACTTTTTGTTGTTTTATGTAATAGTGGATTTGTGGGAATTTTATTATGGATATATTTCTTTTTCAATATGTTAAGAAAAGGGACTTATATATTGAAGCAAGATAAAGTCTATCTGCAAATGCTTTTGTTTGCTTATTTGGGATTTGCTCTTCTTACAGGTGAATATGATTATTTGCAGCAATTAGCTATTTATTATTCGTTTTTGTATAGTTACCTAAAATATGATTGTAGTATAAATAAATTATGTGTAAATTAATAGCTTTTTATCTTCCTCAATTTTATTCATTTCCAGAAAATGATAAATGGTGGGGGAAAGGATTTACTGAATGGACGAATGTTGGCAAAGCAAAAAAATTATTTCCCAATCATTATCAGCCACGAGTACCTGCTGATTTAGGATATTATAACCTTAGAAATGCAAATGTAAGAGAGGAACAAGCCAATTTGGCGAAATATGCGGGTATAGATGCTTTTTGTTATTGGCATTATTGGTTTGGAGGTGAAAAACAACTTTTAAATGAAGTTTTAGAAGAAGTTGTAGCTTTGGGAAAACCTGATTTTCCTTTTTGTTTAGGTTGGGCTAATCATTCATGGTTTAAAAAAAATTGGAATAAAGATGTTAGCCGTTTTAATAATGAAGTTCTAATAGAACAAACTTATCCTGGTATAGAAGATATTGATAATCATTTTTATAAAATGCTTCCAATGTTTAAGGATAAAAGATATTATAAAGTTCATGATAAATTATTGTTCTTTATTTATGATCCACATGGAATACCCCAATTGACAGAATTTGTAAATAGGTGGCAGGTTTTAGCACAAGACAATGGTTTGCCACCATTTTATTTTATTGGAAATGTGACAAGAAGTATAGAACAAGAAAATGGCAATGCTTTGGATGCCTATGCTTTAGATTTAAAGAATAAGGCTTTTAATATTGAAAAAAAATCAGTATTAAGAAAGGGGCTTTCATATTTATTTCCTTTTCCAATTAATGTAATACGATATTCTAAAGCGATCGATAAAATGGTGGATGATATTTTGTTCCGGAAAAGTAAAATTTATCCGATTATTTATCCGAATTGGGATCATTCTCCTAGATCTGGTAATAGTGCTTCAATAATGCATGGATCTACTCCTCAATTGTGGGGGAAACTTTTAGAAAAGGTAATTTCTTTAATTCATGACAAAGATGAAGGGGATCAGATTATTTTTATAAAATCTTGGAATGAATGGGGGGAAGGAAATTATTTAGAACCTGATTTGAAATATGGAAGAGGATATTTGGATGTGATGAATAAAATGTTAAGAAAAAGAGAACATTTATAATAAGAGAGGAAAGTGGTAAGTTAGTTAGCGTCCCAGAATGACGTATAGGATAATCGATAAAAAAGCCAGACTTTTGCTTTCGTTAAATCAAAAGCCAAGTTTATGTATAGTTACAATGATTTTGAGCGTCTGTTTTTGCGCTATAAATTGGAAGGTATCCCTGCGGGTGTTTCTATTGAGAAATTTTGTATGTCCAATCAAGTTCCTTATAACCTATTTTCCCAATGGTACAAAGATACCCGGAAGAAGATAGTTCCTGTTCAGGTTTTGGGTGCTCCCTCAACGGAATCAGAAATGCCGGAAAGTCCTTCGCCAATCCCGGAACAAAAGCCAGAATCGAATACTCGGCTTTCTTCGCCTACCGAACTTCGAATCTTGGTGGATATCCGCATGAGCAATGGTGTTCATGTCAGTCAGAAAAATTTAAGCTACGAAGGTTTGAAAAGCTTGGTGGAGAAACTGGAAGTCTTATGTTGAATAATAGAATTTATGATTTGGCTGTAGAAATACAACGAGTACTTTTAACTATTTAAACTATGGAATGGATAGAATGTAAACGATTAATTATACAGGATTTAAATAGATTGACGGATGTTGGGGCATGGAAGTTGGTAAGATATCTTGTTACAAATGCTTCTTCTCGGATTACATTTTGGTTCAGAATGGGTAGTTATTTAGCTCAAAAACATAACCCTATCTTTAAATTGTTTTATTTTATAGCATTTATTATTCATAAGCATAACCAATATCTTACTGGTATTCAATTGCCTTTGGGTACACAAATAGGGGGAGGATTAAAATTTCAACATTTTGGATGTGTTGTAATCAATAAAGGAGCCATAATAGGTGAAAATTGTACAATTTTTCAAGGGGTTACTATTGGAATGTTGCCATTTAAATCTTCTCCATATCCTGTTATTGGAGATAATGTTGTACTTAGTACTAATGTTTGTGTCTTAGGTAATGTTCATATAGGGGATAACTCTATTGTAGGAGCTGGAAGTGTTGTTGTAAGAGACATTCCAAAGTGTTCTATAGCAGTAGGTAGTCCTGCTAAATCTATATCATTTGAAGGAAAAAAACACGTAGATTTTTATATAACTCATACTTAATTTTTAGAAAAACATAATATGCTTTTATGTCAACTATCCGATCAGTTAGGTAATCAAATGTTTGCCTATGCGGCAATCAAATCTATAGCTTTAGATCACGGTTATAAATTCGGAGTAATATCACAATTGGACAACCAATTTTTGAAAAACGATACAGATAAAAAATATGGTAATACTATCATTTCAGTATTTGATACTATAAAAGATGAAATTATAGATAATATTCCATTAGGTTACACTGAATATCAAGAAAAAAGAAACAGTATTTCATCAATTTTGAATGAAGTAGTCAATATAGGAGATAATAAGATTATGAAAGGTCATTATATAGCTCCTCTCTATTTTATGCATCGATTGGAAGAAGTAAGACAATGGTTCACTTTGCCGCAAGACATTCAAGAAAGATCTATTGAATCATACAATACTTTAAGAGAAAAATATTCTATTGAAACCGTATTTTGTAGTATACATTTTCGAAATGCAATAGACTATAGAGTGAAAGGCTATATGCTCCAAAAAGATTATTGGTTTAATGCAGCAGACAAAGTTTTACTTGATCAAAGGGGGAAACAAGTCATTTTTATTGTGTTTTATGATAAAATGACAAGCTTAATTAAATCATTTGTGAAGAAATATAAATGTGAGGTGGAACATAATTCTTTATTTGTAGATTTTAATATGATAACTTTATGTGATTACCATATTATTTGTAATTCGAGTTATTCGCTGATGTCTGCATTAATGGATAAAAAGGGAATAGAAAGGACTTATTGTCCATCTATTTGGCCTATTCCAAATGGATTTTATGCCTCTGATACATATCCCAAACAATGCGTAAAAATAAATTGTAAAAGAAATGGTTTTTCTTATATTTTAGGAAAGATATCACCATTAATATCACCATTAAAATATTTGTTTGTTAATAAAAAAATGTATTTATAAAAATTATGGTGTACTATTGTTACAAATGGAAACAACCCTATCTCCAATAATTCTTTTCGCTTTTAATCGCCTTGAGTCACTAAAGTATACGATAGATTTTCTACTTCAGAATGAAGAAGCAAAACATTCTGTTCTTTATGTTTTTGTTGATGGACCACGTTTTCAACGAAAAGGAGAAGTGGAAAGTGTGGGAAAGGTGTGTAATTATGTAAAATCTATAACAGGGTTTAAAGAGGTTCATTATAAGTTTGCATTGCAAAATAAAGGACTTGGTAATTCTGTTATAAAAGGTGTCACAGAAGTTATCAACCGATATGGTAAAGCAATAGTTTTGGAAGATGATCTTATTCTTGCACCCAATTTTCTTTTTTTTATGAATCAAGGTCTTGATAAGTACAAAGAAGAGAAGAGTGTGTTTTCTATTTGTGGATATTCTAATAAAGTGAAAGTGCCGAAAGATTATTCGTATGATACTTATTTCTGCACTCGTAGTAGTTCATGGGGATGGGCTACTTGGGCTGACCGCTGGAATAGTGTGGATTGGGAGTTGGAGAATTTCGATAAATACCACATACTGAAAAAAGAATTTAACCGATGGGGAGGTTCCGATTGTTGGAAGATGCTGAACGATTGGAAATGTGGAAGGAATAAGTCATGGGCTATTCGCTTTTGTTTTGCTCAGTTCTTACAAAAAAAAGTTTCTTTATTTCCTGTTACAAGTAAAGTGCAAAATGATGGTTTTGATGGGCAAGGTACAAATTGTAAGCGCTGGAGTCGTTTCCGTTGTATATTTGATAACTCGGCAAAAAAAGAGTTTACATATCCGGAAAATGTGTCTATCCATCCATCCTTATTTCGTTCTGCAATTGGTTATCATTCCATCATAAAGCGAATTTTTAGCCGAATAATGTATTTTGTTTATAGATTTTGATAGTTGATGAAACCTAAAATCCTTTTTATTCTTCATCTTCCGCCTCCCATACATGGTGCAGCCATGATGGGGAAATACATTCAGGAAAGTAAGTTGATAGACTCTTCTTTCAATTGTTATTGTATAAATTTAGCTACAGCGGGAAGTTTGTCTGATATTGGGCATATAAGTTTAAAAAAGCTGTTGAAGTATTTCTTTCTTCTAAAGCATATTTTTCACGTTGTAAGAGAAATTCGTCCCGAATTGGTTTATATTACCCCGAATGCTGGAGGAAAAGCTTTCTTCAAAGACTTTATTGTAGTACAGCTGCTCAAAATTATGGGATGTAAAGTCATAGCTCATTATCACAATAAAGGAGTTTCGGCTTATCAGAGCAAATGGGTTTATAACTTCCTTTATAAACGTTTTTTCAGTAATCTGAAAATAATCCTGTTGGCAGAGGGTCTTTATAAGGATATAGCCAAGTATGTAAAAAGGGAAGATGTGTATATTTGCCCGAATGGCATACCAGACTCATGTAAGGAAGAATTAAAAGCAAGACGGAATAACGAAGTCCCTCATTTACTTTTTCTTTCTAATTTATTGATCAGTAAGGGCGTAACAGTATTACTTGATGCACTTAAAATATTAAAAGAGAAAGAATATACTTTTGTTTGTCAGTTTGTTGGTGGAGAAACATCAGAAATAGGGGCTGTACAATTTTCAGAAGAAGTGGATAAACGGAATTTGAATGATAGGGTTGCTTATGTCGGTCGAAAAATAGGAGAAGAGAAGGAGGCTTTTTTCAGACAAGCAGATGTCTTTGTTTTTCCAACCTATTATTATAATGAGTGTTTCCCTTTGGTCATTTTAGAAGCCATGGAATATAAATTGCCAGTCATTTCCACCAATGAAGGCGGCATCTCCGATATTGTAAAAGATGGAGAAAATGGCTTGATTTGTGAAAAACAGAATCCGGTTTCGTTGGCTGATTGTATTGCGAAGTTGTTGGATGATGAGGAATTAAGAGTTAAAATGGGAAATGCCGGTTATGATAAATTCTGTCGTGAATTTACTCTACAACGATTTGAGAACAGGATGCTGGATATATTATCTCAAAATCTTCCTCAAAAGGAAAAAGAAAACTAATTTTTAAAGGTAGAACTACAATATTCATGTTATTGAAGTTAAAAA
>ULOQ01036975.1_pt1 | contig 12984 bp, 8 predicted proteins | sample 1952741 | NCBI WGS metagenome assembly ULOQ01 (sample SAMEA4835608, study PRJEB28245) | human gut metagenome | biome: gut microbiome; material: fecal sample | place: Denmark | collected 2008
GACCGTAGGTATTACCAACTTTGCAGACAGCCTGGAACCGACCGACAATTATTTTGGCTGGCAGGTTATGCGCTACGGCATCGGTGAATGCCTTGTCCATTTTGATTCCAAAATGAATGCGGAACCGTGGATTGCTGAAAGCTGGAAGGTATCTGATGATAAGATGTCCTGGACTTTCAAAATCAAAGATATCAAGTTTTCCAACGGTACACCGGTAACCGGCGAAGCGGTCAAAAAATCCATCGAACGTACCTTCGCAAAGTCTCCCCGCGCAAAAGCCATGTTTGAACTGGATCATATCACTGCTGATGGACAGAATGTTACTATTTATACGAAAAAACCGATAGCTACTCTTCCGGGCATGCTGGGGGATCCGCTCTTCATTATTGTTGATGTCGATTCCGATGGAAAAGTAGACTTTGCTAAGCAGGGGCCAATCGGTACCGGCCCTTACATGGTTAAATCGTTCTCCAAGGCAAAATGTGAATTGGATGCGAACCCGAATTATTATGCGGCTGTTCCGTTCAAGCACCTGGTTGTCAATACTATTGATGATCCGAATACCCGTGCCATGGCACTCCAGAAAGGCGAAATCGATATAGCGGTCAATGTGGCCGCCGGCGACTTGGCACTGTTCCAGGATAAGAATAAATTCAATATCAGTTCCATTTCTTCTATCCGCGATGTTCTTGCCCGTATGAATGTCAAGGAAGGAAAACCGCTGGCGGATAAGAGAGTCCGTCAGGCGCTGCTTCGCTCTTTGGATCGTGAAACCTATGCCAAGGTGCTGCTGAAAGATACCTTTATTGCCGGTGGTCCGATGCTTCCGCCATCCCTGGATTATGACTTCGACGGATTAATGAAGGCATATCCGGATAAATACAATGTGGAAAGCGCCAAGAAGCTGTTGGAAGAAGCAGGGTGGAAAGACAGCGACGGAGACGGCTTTGTGGATAAGGACGGCAAGAATCTGGAGCTGGACTTCATTTTCTACTCCGGCCGTGCGGAACTTCCGTTGTATGCGGAAGCCACCCAATCGGATGCGAAGAAAGTCGGCATCAAGATCAACCTGAAGAATGTAGACTATAACGTACTGGATGGCATCGGTGTCCGCGGGGAGTATGACCTCCTGATTTCCAATATCCTGACCGAACAGGCAGGGGATCCGGAAGTATTCGTCAACCAGTACTGGAAGACCAATGTAGACGGCAGCAACCCGCAGAACGGTTCCGGATACAGCAACCCTGAATATGATGCGTTGTCTGATCAGCTGGCATCTGAATTTGATCCGGCTAAGCGCAGAGATATCATCATTAAAATGGAAAAAATTGTCCAGGATGACGCTGCTACTTTGATCTTCGGCTATCCGCAGACCAATATGGTCAGCAACAAGTCTGTCCAGAATGCCAATATTTATCCGTGTGACTACTACTGGGTAACTAAGGACATTACTCCGGCTAAGTAATTTCTATAGTGAAATATGCCTTTTCTCCACTGTCATATATCCGGCAGCGGAGAAGCGGCTTTCCTTCCTCTGAAATGGGGATGGAAATTCGGTACAGACCGTTTTTGTCCGGCCGTTGCCATGCTGTATCGAATTTCTGTTTCCATTTCAATTGAATTTATTATGAGGAGATATTCCCATGCTATTACAGGTAAGAGATTTAGGAATCGCCTATGGAAAAGGTGACCCTGTGGTCCGCCATGTATCTTTCGATTTGGATGCGGGGCAGGTTCTGGCTATCGTAGGAGAGTCAGGGTCAGGGAAAACTACGGTTATCCGTGCCATCCAGCATGTCCTTCCTGGAGGGGGGCATATTGCTGAAGGACAGGTCATTCTCAATGGAGAGGATACGCAGATGCAGACAGCGGAAATGCATAGAAGCCTTTGCGGCACGGACGTGTCTATGATTTTCCAGGACAGCGGTGCCATGATGAATCCCATCCATACGATCGGAAGGCAGTATCGGGACTTTCTGGCGGTTCACGGGCTGACTGATGAAAAAGAAGCCCATGATCGGATGATCTCTATGCTGGAAATGGTCAGGCTTCCCGATCCGGAACAGGTTTTGAAAAGTTATACCTATGAATTATCCGGCGGCATGCGGCAGCGTGTCGGTATAGCCATGGCCATGTCATTCCATCCGAAACTGCTCCTGGCTGATGAGCCGACATCGGCTCTTGATGTGACGACACAGGCGACCATTGTTAAAGAAATGATGGAAGTGCGTAAAAATATGAACATTGCCATTATCATCGTTACCCACAATATGGGTGTCGCCGCTTATATGGCGGATAATATCATGGTGATGAAAAATGGCGAAGTGGTAGAATACGGGAAAGCGGAAGAAGTTATTTACCATCCAAAAACCGATTATGTAAAAATGCTTCTGGCGGCGGTTCCCAGCTTAGGAGGTAAGACAACAGCATGAAAGGCGGAGAAGAAATACTTCATATAGACAATATCTGCAAGAATTTTGACTTGGGCAGAGGAAAAGTTCTCAAAGCCTGCGACTGTGTGGATATCATTGTGCATAAGGCTGAGACAGTCGGTATCGTAGGGGAATCAGGCTCGGGCAAGTCTACCGTGGCTAAGATGCTGACCCGTCTATACGATATTTCTGCAGGGAAGATTATTTTCCACGGAGAGGATATTACTCGTTTAAAGGGGGAAGCACTCCGGCAGCATCGTAAGAAAATACAAATGGTTTTCCAGGATCCTTCTACCGCGTTCAATCCGAAAATGCGTGTCCGCGATATTATATGCGAACCGCTGAAAAACTTCGGCATGATAAAGAACAGTGAAGTTGATGCGAAAGCAAGGGAAATGCTGCGGCTGGTAGAACTTCCGGAAGAATTTTCCGATCGTTATGCCAATAATATGTCAGGCGGACAGCGGCAGCGTATCGCCATTGCAAGAGCTTTGGTACTGGAACCGGAAATCATCATTTGTGATGAAGCGACCTCGGCACTGGATATGTCCGTACAGAAAACCGTGATCGAACTCCTTACCCGGCTTCAGCGGGAAAGACAGGTAGCCTATCTTTTTATCTGTCATGATCTCGCCCTTGCCAATACATTCTGTGACAAAATCATAGTCATGCAGAAAGGGAAAGTGGTAGAAACGATTCGTGATCTGACACTGGCAAAAGACCCGTATACGAAAAAACTTCTCGCTTCTATCTTTACCATTGAAGAAGGAAAGAATAAAGTCCTGCCTGATGAACTTTTTGCCTAAATGTTATGGAAATGTGAAAGCCGGCTTTATAAAGAAGTCGGTTTTTGTGTGAGTAAAATTGGTTTACAGATGTATTTCCGGAGTGGAGTTTGATTGTTTTACAGGTAAATGAATATATTTTTACGAATGGTAAGAGAAATAAAAGGATTTTAAGACAGTGTGATGATAATTACTGAAGGATACATAACGAATTTATTGACAAATTATTATGAATGTGCAGATAATATAAGAAATCTTCCTGTAAAAGAATTAATGCGCTGACAGGGGGAAAAACGTTTTAAGAGGACAGATCCACAAATCAGAGAAGGGAGAGTCTCTTGTTTTTTCGTTCATTTCATTTTCGCAGGCGAAACATGGGAAAGCCTTGCCGGAAATCAATGATATAGAATTTCATTTATTGGTTAGGGGAAGCTGTTTGGGAAAATCGGCTTTTCGCAGCCGGAGGAGGAAAAGTATGAAGAAAAAGAACACGGCGCTGGCAGGGGCTTTATTGCTTGTGCTGGCAGGATGGAGTGCAGCAGATGCGGCGGAGATCTATACCTTGGATCCCGTCATTGTCACGGCGGAACGTACAGATACGAAAGAATTAAAAACGCCGGCAGCGGTGGAGATTATCACGGATAAACAGATTCGTGAAACCGGAGCCGCCAATATGCAGGAAGCGCTCAAGTTCTCCACAGGTATTATTACCAGCAGCCAGGGGCCCCGCGGTCTCTCCCAGGGGACAATGACGGCAAAGGCGGTCATCCGCGGCGTTGAAAAAGGTACGCTCGTTCTTGTGAACGGTGTTCCGATGAATCAGAGCGGCATGTACAGTCTTCAGGATATTGCTTCCGATTCCGTGGAAAAAGTAGAAATTGTCCGCGGAGGCGGTGCGGTTCTTTATGGTTCAGAAGCCAGCGGTGGTGTTATTAATATCATCACCAAAGGGACAAGGGATACCAAGGTAAAAGCGGGCTTTGGCAACTATGGACAGCAGAACTATGCAGTCAGCGCGCAGGCAGGGGATAAATTCGGGATTACTTATTCCTATGACCACATGGGGAAAGTAGATCATATTTCCCATCCTGACGGCGGCCGTCCGGCAGGGATGTATTACAATATCATCCGTGCTGAGCATAATTATGTAGACTGGCGTTACAATATCACTGATGGTCTTTATTTTACCCATGCGTACTCGGAGAACAACAGCCACTATGTATACCGTTATGACGGACGCAACGGAAAGAATAAAGGGCAGCCCGGCCAGGATATGATTTACAAGACCCGCGAAAACGTGGCGGGGCTTCATTATGATAAGGATGACCTGAAAGCGGATTTTTACTATCATAAGAGAGATATGTCCACCGGTAAGAGCAAAACGGAAGTAGCGCCTTACGCGAAAAGGGGAAGATATGACCCCGACAAGCGGATTTTCACAAAGACAGAAAATAATGATGAGACCATCGGGTTCAATTTGTCCAACCGCTGGTATTTTGATAAGGGTTCCGTCCTTATCGGCGGTGATTTCCGCAGGGACATGGCGGACGTTGTCGATGGAAATACTTATCACTATGCGCGCAATATGTACTCTCTTTATGGACAGCTGGAATACGATTTCACCAGGGCGACAAGGGCGAACCTGAATCTTCGCCAGACCTGGGTTGCAAAAGATGATGCAGGAAATAGGTATGACAAATTTACGCCCGAACTGGTTCTTATGCATGATCTGAGTGAAGATACCATGATTTATGCCAAGGCGGGAAAGTCATTCATGATGCCGACTTTCAAACAGCTTTATGGCGGCGGCAATGTCATCGCCTCTCCGGGACTTCGTCCGCAGACAGGAACCCACTATGAAATCGGCGCAAAGAAAAATATAGGCAAGTCATCCTGGCGCCTGGCCGCATTCCACTACAAAATCAAGGACAGCCTGGAAGCAAAAGTCGGCGCAGGTGTAGTGGGAGATATCAAATATGCCAATGAAGATGTAAGAAATACCGGTATTGAACTCGAATGGACAAGAAATGAAAATGAAAACCTGTCCTACCACACGGGACTGACTTTCGGGCATCCGGAGAAGCAGGAAAGGAAGGCCGGCGGTACAACAGGAGACTGGCATGATTATTACGGCAAAGTGCAGTGGAACGGCGGCATCGTTTACCGAACCGGCAAGCTGACAAGCGCTTTTGAGTTTGCTTATCTGGGGAAACGTATTCGTGACTACACGCCTTACAAATCATTCAAGAGCCAGTTCTTCACTGACCTGAACTTTTCTTATCAGGCAAATGAAAATGCCCGTTTCTTCCTGAATATTGATAACCTGTTCAACCGGCATGACATCATTTCTTCATCTTCCTCCACGTTCTATAATCTGGGACGCAACTTCCTGGCAGGAGTGGAATATAAATTCTGATGTGAGAATTGAGAAAGCTGTACGTGTGCATGGCTTTTCTTTTTGAGGAATAAGTCTGTTATGGAGAAAATATTTTTTATTATTGACATATGATTATGTAAAGTAAATAATATAAATGGTTCGCATAAAATAATAATAAGCGAAGTATTTATATTACCTACAGGGGCAATGAGGATTTCAGAAAGGAATTTTTTTTGTGGTACGATCATTGCTTTTTTATTGCTTTTCATCATGCAGGATAGGCGAAACATCGGACAGCTTTCTTCTGCTGGTGATAGATACATTGTTTTTATATGTATTAGTTGACACGAAAGGATGGGGTGCGGCAAATCATTTGGCAGTACGGGAAAAAATATTATCAGAGGAGGAATGATGATGAAGAAAAATCAATTACTGGCAGGGGCGGTACTGCTGTCACTGGCGGGCTGGAGTGGAGCTGAGGCAGCAGATCAGGTTTACACGCTGAATCCTGTCGTCGTTACGGCGCAGAGGATGGAAACGACAGAAATAGAAACGCCTGCGACGGAGACGGTGGTCACCGCTAAGAAGATTGAGGAGGCAGGTTATAAAAATGCTTTTGATATCATCGAAAGCCAGGTGGGACTTACCAGTACAGGTTATGGAGACGGCGGTCAGGATTTCGGTTTCAGTTCGGGACGTACGGTTATCCGTGGTTATGACAGGGGCACTCTTGTCATGGTGGACGGCATCCCCATGAATCTGAAGAATTACAATTCTCTTGACGGGATTCCTGTGGAAATGATTGAGAAGATAGAAATCATTAAAGGCGCGGCAGGAACTCTGTACGGCAGCGAAGCGATGGGCGGCGTGGTGAATATCATTACGAAAAAGCCTGGGCAGGCAAAACAGGGAATTTCTCTCAAAGGGACCGTGGGAAATTATTATAAAGATTTCGGTGTAACTTATGCAGGCGACCGTTTGCTGGTGAGCCTGTCGAAGGAATATTCCGACGACTATACACGTGCCAATGATTTTCCCCGCGGATCCAGTATTGACTGGTGGATCGGGAAAGGACAGAAAAACCGCGCTGCTGTTGCAGGCAAGCTGACAGATGAGTTGTCTTTCAATTTCATGTTCCAGGACGGCACGATTACAAGGGGCGGCATCAAAACGGGAAGAAGGCCTGTAAAGTATGATTATACCTATCAGGACAGGCGTATAACTACGGGATTGTATTATCAGGGGAAAGACAATGGAGTCAAGGCGACGCTCGGATACAACTATCGTCAGGCGGACGGCTGGGACCATGTAAAGAATGCCAGAATATCTGCCTCTGCCGATCTGGAAAGTTATATTGCCGATGTGCAGAAAGAATGGAAGTTTGGCGAAAGGGATACCTTGATCACGGGATACAGCTTCAAGCGTGAGGATTATACGAGCCTTGTTAAATCATCAAATAAGGCGCACCGCATGAACAATGCGTTGTATTTGTCGTGGGATCATGCGTTTAACGATCGTTTCAGCACGACGGTGGGACTGCGCGGGGAAGTGATTGACGATCCTTTTGATGATCAGCGGATTATCAATCCCCAGTTCCAGACACTGTATAAAATCAATGACACCACATCGTGGTATATCAATGTGGGGCGCGCTTTCCAGATGCCGACCGTTGATGCTTATTTTAATAACAAGGCTGCTGTCGGCGGGCTGAAGCCTGAAAAAGGCTGGACTTATGAAACCGGTGTGAAAAAGCTTATCGGGGATAAAAGCAGTCTGAAGTTTGCTGTGTACCATATGGATTTTGACAACAAGCTCGGGTGGTCTGATAAAGATCCTCTCACCGGGCTGCAGTATGCTATTAATAAAGGAGAGTTCAGAAATACCGGCGTGGAAGCGGAATTTGCAAGAACCGTAAATGCCCATTGGGATTATTCTTTGGGGTTGGGGTACGGCAATCCGGAAATCAGGGATCCCTCGAAGAAGAATTCGAAATGGGAGCAGGATGCAGGCCGTATTGATATAGCTGCTGCGCTTACATACCGCGCGGATAAAGTACGGAGCACGATGACTTTCAAATATCTCGGCGATCGTGAATGCTATTCTACTTATGGGGATGTACCATCCCGTATCCGTCTGACATGGAATACGATTTATGACATAACCCCGCGGGATACGGTTTCCCTGATCTTGAACAACCTCCTGGATCATAAGAATTACGCAAACCGTTATGGAAACTTGGAACTCCCGCTTAACTGGAGACTTTCTTATTCCCACAGATTCTAAAAAACGGCAGGCAGGCTGACATGGGATAAAGAGGATAGACAGATGGTGTGGGTTTTCTGTTGACGGAAAGAATTTTTCATGATACGATGACTGCACAATCTAAAGGATAGGAAGAACTGACGGATTCTGTGGAATTGACCACGTGAACTTCCTATTTCGAAAACAAGCCGACCGTCTGGGCAGGGAAACCTACTCAGGCGGTTTTGCGCTTATTGGTTTCCCTTCATTCAGCTAGTAATGGAGGGGATTATATGAAAAGGAATCGTTGGCTTATTGCGCTTGCGGCGGCAGGCATTCATATCTGCATCGGCAGTGTATATGCCTGGAGCGTTCTCACGAAGCCTGTTATGGCGGGAATGGGATTATCTCTTTCGGAAACTACGTGGGCGTTTTCTATTGCCATTTTATTTCTTGGGCTTTCCGCAGGATTTCTTGGCGGTATTGTGGAGCGTCTTGGCCCGCGCAAGTCGGGACTGGTTTCTGCCTGTTTCTTCGCCTCCGCCATGGTGGGGACGGCATTTGCCGTTTATGTAAAGTCGGCGGTGCTTTTGTACCTGTTTTACGGATGTATCGGGGGGATCGGACTGGGAACAGGGTATATCACTCCGGTATCCACGCTGGTGAAGTGGTTTCCTCTGCATCGCGGCTTTGCTACGGGTCTGGCCATTATGGGATTTGGATTTGCCGCTCTTATTGCGGGCCCTGCTATGCAGTACCTTATTGTGACGGTGGGGCTGGCGGAGAATTTCCTTATTCTTGCCGCGGTCTATGCGGCGGTGATGGCGCTTTCTGCATCTTACCTTCGGGCGCCCCGTCCGGGAGAGGTGGTTCCCTGTCTTCAAGATGTATTGAAGGCGGAAATGGAGAAAGGAAAGAAGCGTACCGTCCTCGGCCCGCAGCTTACGCGTAAGGAAGCGATGCGGACATGGAAGTGGTACGCTTTGTGGTGGATTTTCTTTACAAATATTACTTGCGGAATCGGTCTTCTTGCCGTCGTATCTCCTATGGCACAGGATGTGATTGGTATGGCACCGCCGGAAGCGGCATCCTTTGTAGGAATCATCGGCGTCGTGAATGGTGGGGGGCGTATTTTCTGGTCCACTGTTTCTGACTGGATCGGCCGCGGTATGACGTATATCATTTTCTTTGCTTTTGAAGTATTTGCATTTTATCGTCTGTCGGAAATAACGGACAGTTTTGCATTCCAGTTTCTTGTGCTTGCCGTTATCAGCTGCTATGGCGGCGGATTTTCCTGTATGCCCGCTTTCCTTTCCGATATTTTTGGTGTCCGCCAACTGGCGGCTATCCATGGAAGCATTCTTACAGCCTGGGGGATTGCGGGGATAGCAGGACCGGTCATATTGGCACTCATGAAAGAGGCGACCGGCAGTTACAGCGCGACACTCAGTCTTTTTTCGGGAATGCTTGCCCTTGCTTTCCTTATTTCTCTACTCATTCATTGGCAAAATGAAACGGAGCGGAAGAAGTGGAGCGTATCTGCCGGAAATAATTGATTTGTCCGTTTATGAAACAATGACGGAGGCTTTCGTCAGAGTATCCGTTCCGTTCATTTCAATTATGGGTGGTAAGGAGAATAAAATTCCTTATGTACAGTCTTATTTATTGCAGCGTATTTTCCATGATGGTAAAATAAATTTGTATCTTTAACATATGAAAGTCGTAGCGTAACAGCGATGAGCAGTTTGGAAGGGGTAGATCGTATGTTTAGTGTAGCAGCACCGCAGGTGCGGGGGAAAAGCGCGCAGGACAACATTTTTGCGGCAAATAACAGGGCCGTGGCTTTGGCTGATAAAATCGGCAAAGATAAAGTCATTAACGGGACTGTAGGATCCATTCTTGATGAAGACGGAAATTTAGTGGAGCTTGAGGTGGTAAAGGAAGCCTATGCAAGGCTGACACCCCGGCAGATTATCGCGTATGCGCCTATCCAGGGATATGAAAAGTTCCTGGAAAGCTGCATTGACCAGTGCTTCGGAGAGTCCCGACCGGACGGATACATTAATGCCTGTGCGACTCCGGGCGGTACAGGCGCGCTTCATCATGCCATCCATAATTATTCTGCTGATGGGGATGAAGTTTTGATTACCGACTGGCATTGGGGCGCTTATGATTCTTTGATTGACTATCCGGACCGCAGGGTTGTTTCATTCCGATTCCTTACAGAAGACGGTCATTTCAATGTGGATGCTTTCAGGGAAAAAGTGGAAGATATTCTGACACGCCAGAGAAATATTGTCATCATCCTTAACGGCATCGCCAATAATCCCACCGGATACTGCATGAGTGTGGAAGAGTGGCAGGCGGCGGTGGATGTGCTGAAAAATGCTGTGGAAGGAAAAGATAAGAATGCGGTTCTTGTCCCTGATGTGGCATATCTCGATTACAGCGGTGAAAAACAGGAATGCCGCCGCTTCTTTAAGGTGTTTGGCGGGCTTCCCAAGAATATTTTAACGATCGTGGCCTATACCCTGTCCAAAGGGTTTACTCTTTACGGCCAGCGCCAGGGGGCGATGATCGGCATTACTTCTGATGCTGATGTGGCAAAGGAGTTTGTGGATATCAACCAGTATGCCAGCCGCGCGACCTGGTCGAACTGCAACAGTGCCGCCCAGAATGTAATGATTGATATTTGCAGCGATTCCGAGAAGGTGGCGAGGCTGGATGCGGAAAGAAATACATATTTCAAACTGATTGGGGAAAGAGCGGCTATCTTCATGGAAGAAGCAAAAGAAGCCGGCGTGAAGTTTGTTCCTTATATTTCCGGATTCTTCATCACGATTCCGCTGGAAGGGGCACAGAAAGTATGCGACTGCCTCGAAAAGGATAATGTATTCCTTGTTCCTATGAAGAAAGGAATCCGTCTTGCCGTTTGTTCCGTATCCAAGGCAAAGATGAACGGCCTTGCAGCGAAACTGGCAGCAGCCATAGAAGCGGCAGGAGCAAAGCAGTAAGTATTGAGGGCAATTCAGAAATCTATTTTGGAGACGATTCTGTGGCAGATTTGTCTGAGAGAATCGTTTTCCTCTTTACAGGAGGACTCACTATGGAAGGTTTATTCGCAGCAGTGAATGCCGTACTTTCTTTCGTTACACCGGTATCCGATTTCTTTTGGGACTTTCCTAAGATGTTCGGCTTTTGGAAAGCAATCCCTCTTTTAGGACAGTTTTCGCTTGCCATTATCGTCCTTGTAGGATCCGGGCTGTATTTCACTTTCCGACTCGGCTTTATACAGATTCAGTGTTTCAGCCGGGGCGTACGTACGCTTATGGACAATCACAGTATCCGTACGGGGATTTCCCCATTAGCTGCTTTTTGTCTGAGTACGGCCATGCGTGTGGGGCCGGGAAATATTATCGGTGTAACCGGGGCGATTGCCGCCGGCGGCCCGGGGGCGCTTTTCTGGATGTGGGTATCCGCGTTTTTCGGTATGGCGACTGCTTATACGGAAAGTACCCTGGCACAGATATTCAAGGAGAAGCGGGGGAAAGAATTTGTGGGAGGCCTTCCATTCTATGCGCGGTGTCTCTGTGGGAACAAAGTGTGGATCGGCGTGGCACTATCGCTGGTTTATATCGTGTATGCCATGATGTGCCTGCCTGCACAGGGCTTTAATGTCGTGTCTTCCGTCGGAGCCATGGGAAGCATTCTTTCAGGAAGCACTATTCCTGTGCAGTCTGTTTTTTACTACGTGGTGTCCCTTGTTGTCATTGTACTGGTCACGGTCATGGCTTTCGGGGGAATCCGCCGTATTGCCGCGGTCAGCAATAAACTTGTTCCTGTCATGGCGGTGATTTATGTATTGACTGTGGTGTCCTTGATTCTGATTAACTTAGATAATGTCCCTTATTTCTTCAGCGCAGTTTTTAAGGGGGCCTTCACTCCTGAAGCTGTTTTCGGGGGAGCTTTCGGTACGGTTCTCATGCAGGGCGTGAAGCGTGGCCTTATGTCTAATGAAGCCGGTCAGGGGACTATCACGATGCCTGCGGCTGCGGCGGAAGCAAAACATCCCTGTGAACAGGGAATCATTTCTGCCATCGGTGTATTCCTTGATACGCATGTGATTTGTACGATGACAGGCTTTATCGTTATTATGGCTCATCGATGGGCTATGGAACCGGAAGCGTGGAAAGCGGCAGGGACATATCCGAAATTCCTTCTTTCTATCGGCTCCATGACACCGGGCGGATTGAATGAGCTCGTTATGATTCTGGTATCTGTCTGTTTCTGCCTATTTGCATATACCTGTGTGATCGGATTTATTACCTTTTCGGAAATTTCTGCAAATCGTATTTCCAGTTCCCGTCCTTTTATCCACTTTATCCGCGGGATGGGCGTTTTTGTTGCTGCTTTTGGCATATTCTGCAATATTGCAGGCTATGACTTGTCCAACTTGTGGGCGTTCTCCGATTTGGGGAATATCATCATCGTATATTGCAATATCCCTATGCTTTATATAGGTTTCCGCTATGTGATGAAAGCTACGAAGAATTATAGGGAATCTGAAAATCCTGTCTTTAATTCCTCCGTAATCGGCATAGAAACGGAATATTGGGATAGGGAAAATAAAAACTGAAGCAATATAAAAAGGCTGTGCAGCTAAATGCACGGCCTTTTATACTGGATTATTTTTCATTATTTTGTGGAAACAGGGAAAGTAAATCCGTGGGGAACAGTGTCTCCTTTCCTTAGGATGAGGAAATCTTCATCAAACTGATTTTTGGCAATTTTTTTCAGAATACCGTATTGCCCTTGTATTTCTTCCACGGTCCCGTTTAATATGTGTGCCATTCGCCGGACATATTTCCGGACTGGGGTAAGATCATAACAGCCGGTGTCGATAATGTAGAACTGATTGATGCGGCTGTACAGTTTTTTTATAAATTTCGCAGCGCCTTCTTTGCCCCGTTCCGCTTCCAGTTTATCCAGGTCAAGGGGAGAATTACGGGTAAAGTCCAGCCAGCTGTCGGTAAAGAAAACGCCTTCGTAATTTCTTTCCAGCGTGGAGAGAGAGTTGCTGGAAAGAAGAATATCCAGGCAGTCCCGTGTCCGTGGAATCACAATTTCCGCCGTAGTTGCTGTGAGTCCT
>ULOQ01043574.1_pt1 | contig 12625 bp, 4 predicted proteins | sample 1952741 | NCBI WGS metagenome assembly ULOQ01 (sample SAMEA4835608, study PRJEB28245) | human gut metagenome | biome: gut microbiome; material: fecal sample | place: Denmark | collected 2008
TGAGCAGGGTGAGAAAGGTGAGCAGGGTGAGAAAGGGGTTTCAGGGCAAAATGGAATAACTCCCAAACTGAAAATTGAAATCAATGCAGATAAAGGAAATATCCCTTACTGGTATGTCTCTTATGACAACGGAGAGAATTGGACAGAGCTTTACAGGGCCACAGGAAATGATGGGAACAATGGAACTGACGGTGAAGATGGAACTGACGGCGACACCTTGTTCAAAAAAATAGAGTTGGCAGAAGACGGAAACAGCATCATCCTTACGCTGAACGATACCAGCCAAACTACATACACCATTCCGGTGGCAAGCAATACCATTGCCGCTATCACGTTTGTACCCGAGTATAATGATGGCAAGGCATCCATCACAAGCACAAACGGAGAATGTTACATCATTGAAGCCGACTTCAAGCTGCTTCCTGCCGGTCGGGCATCCCAACTGGTTGCAGATTGGACAAACGGAACAATCAAGATTACAGCCGACTATACCAAAGCAAAAAATCGTCCGACAAACACCCGGGCAGTTGAACTGTCTGAAATGAAGGTACTATCCGTGGTGGCACAGCAAGACAACAACGATGTAGTGAGCATACGATTGGGACTTCCGCAAACAGTGACAGTCCAAAATGAAGAAATCTTCTTTTCTGTGTCTATTAACGGTACCACCTCCACCGCTTATATCCCCATTATATCCGACAAACTGGATGCAGCCTATTACCCCGATGCCAATGCTCCGGCCGCTGAGAAAGACGGGCTGATGTATGTATGGGGCGATGAGTTCAACAAGGAAGGCAAGCCCGACAGTCAATTGTGGGAGTATGAAATAGGCTTTATCAGAGGCAACGAGAAACAGTATTATCAGGAAGACAATGCCAATGTAACAGGCGGACGTCTCCTTATTAGCGGACGTGAAGAACGTGTTAAGAACATCAACTATGATGCCTCCTCTGGCGACTACCGCAAGAATACGGAATACAGCGAGATTACTTCTGCCAGTATCAACGGCAAGGGCAAACGTCTCTTCCTCTATGGAAGAACCGAAGTGCGTGCACGCATCACCAAGAAAAACGGTGCTTTCCCTGCCATCTGGACATGCGGCATCAATAGAGACTGGCCGCAGAACGGCGAGATAGACATCATGGAGTTTTATTGGAATAAAGGAGCAAGTAAGTATGTATTCACTTCTAATTTTTGTGTAGGTGGAAATCAAACTGGAAATGATGGTTATTGGGCGCAAAATTGGAAAAGTTTCTTCACTGACTATACCTATTATACAGCAAAAGATGAAGACTGGATAAATAAGTTCCACATCTATCGCATGGACTGGAACGAAGAGACCATCAAACTATATGTAGATGATGAGTTCAAGAATGAACTGGATGTAAACAATTTCAAGAATTGGGATGGTACCATCTGCTTTCATAATCCGCAGTACATGATGCTCAATCTGGCAATCAAGGACAATGGCGAAGGTACTATTGATGTGGAGGGGCAGCAGTTTGAAGTGGATTATTTCCGCATTTACCAAAAATATAAAGACCTGACACCGCCCACTGCGCCTCAGAATCTGACCGCTGTCCCGAACTCTCATAGTGTCCGCCTTTCTTGGGAACCCTCGGAAGATGAACATTTCTACCGATACGACATCTACTGCAACGGGCTGGACGATGGGTATTGGGTAGGTTCTACTTCCGAATCTACGGGAGGAGACGGTTCAACAGTCAATGAAACTTCATTCACTGTTACCCAGACACAGCCAGGTAATATACAAACTCAACGTCTTCAGCCCGATACCGAGTACACCTTCTTGGTTAGGGCTTTGGATTATAATGGTAACTATTCCGAACCTACAAGCATAACTGTACGTACTGGAACGAATACACCACCCGAACCAGGTAGCTCGTATCGCATTGTGAGCTATCATAGTGGGAAAGTTCTTGTTCCCGGAATATATACGGACAGTAAAGGAAACGAAACAGATTGCATCATCCAAAAGACTTTTACAGGAGCAGAAAATGAAGTATGGGAAATATTGAAAAGTACGCTTTCCGGACATGCAGAACATTACATTTTCAAAAATAAGAAAGACGAGAGTCTCTTATATTATGAATGGGTGACTGATAAGTCACAGGCCACCAATGGTAATCTATGTATTGCCGAAAAGCAGGCAGAGGCTGATGGAAACTGGCAGCCGGAGCGTGGACATTGGATATTGGTTTCCCCACAAGATGAGAAATACCAAGGGTTATATATGATTAAGAATGAATTTGGTGGCGAACGCTATTTGGACGTAAATAGTGCTTCTACTGCAGAAAACATGAAGATAATCTTTTGGGAAGGTAATCCTTCTCAGCCAGCCAATAACAGATTGTGGTATTTTGAGAAAGTGGCAGAATAATATTCAATAGGTTGTTTATATAAAGTGCAGAGAAATAATTCCATTAATAAAGATTGTAATCTCACCGATTGGAATTAATAGAATTGTTACGATTTGCATCATGTGGCTGAACATGTAATAGAGACAGAGAAATATACAATATGTCTGTTGTCTGAACATTCGGTACCATGTTAGGCATATTCCCATTCTGCGCTGGAAGTATTTTCTGCAAGGGATGGGAATAATGCCTTTATAGATATAGACCTTTTTTATATTATGGCTTAAAACTTAAAGAAATAATTTTTAAATTGTTTGATTTTTAATTATTTATAATGAAGAAAAATATTTCATGTGCATTGGTTTTCACATTCTTGCTCTCCTTGACAGGATGTGGAACACAGCAGGCGAAAGTGGGTGACAACTATTATTTGGATTCGGAAAACGGACAAGACACGAATGACGGTCTTTCTCCCGACCAAGCCTGGAAAACCTTCGACAAGGTGAAGAATTCTATTTTTAAGGCAGGAGATAGCATTCTGCTTCGCCGAGAGAGCATTTACAACGGAGTAATGGAAATTTCTGCCCATGGAAAACCTGATGCCCGCATTGTAATAGGTGCTTATGGATTGGGAAATGCTCCTCGCATCATTGCACCGGATTCATCCATGTATGCCGTTCTTATCAAAAATTCCGATTATCTGACTCTTAGAGATTTGGACATTACAAACAAAGGCAAAGAACGTTTGGCTGGAAGAGCCGGCGTTAAAGTATTGTGTGAGGAATATGGCGTGTCACACCACATTGTATTAGATGCGTTGAACATCCATGATGTGAATGGAACATTGGCTAAACACAGTGGTGAAGGATGTGGTATCTTGGTAGAGACTCGTTGGAAAGAACGACCGTCAGCATTCGACAGCCTGACCATAGAGAACTGTATTATTCGCCGCTGTGAGCGCAATGGCATTACATGGAGTTCCGGTTGGGATAGGAGAAAATGGTTTCCGAATACACATACCATGATATGCAAAAACCTGATAGAAGAAGTTCCGGGAGATGGCATCGTGCCTATCGGTTGTGACGGTGCCTTGGTGGAATATAACTTGATGCGCAACTGCACAGACCTACTTCCCGAAAAAGATGCAGCAGCAGGTATTTGGCCTTGGAGCAGTGACAACACCTTGATTCAGTACAATGAAGTCAGCCATCATAAGGCTTCTTGGGATGGACAAGGGTTTGATTCGGACTTTAATTGTAGCAATACAACCATACAATATAACTACAGCCACGATAATGAAGGAGGATTCATACTCATCTGCTGTCCAGGTCCCAGCGAATGTGACACGACAGGCATTGTAGGCAATAGAGGGACTATCGTGCAATACAATATTAGCATTAATGACGGTTTGCGTACTCGTAAGACACATATCGGCATGTATTCTCCCATTATTCATATTGGCGGAACAGCTACCGATACGCGGGTCAATAACAATATCCTGCATGCCAATACACGTCCAAACAAACAGGTAGATTGTAGTATGATAACCTCTGATTCATGGGGCGGATACTCCTATCAAACACTTTTTAAAGAGAATGTCTTCTACTCATCAGATGCTTCTGCTTTCCGTTTCAGCCACTCCACGGAAGACTCTTTTGAAGGCAATTATTATTTGGGTACTTTCTCTGGTATGCCTGATGATAAAACAGGAAAGACCATATCTCCCTTTTATGAACAATTGCTAAAGAAAGACTCCCGAGGCTTTCAGGCACTCGTTCCCTTTATGAAGAAGGTGGAAATAGCCAATGGTGAAGCGGAGGTAACGGTAGTGGATAAACAGGCCATTGAACACTTTTTTAATGAGATGAGGAAATAATAAAACTGAATATCATGAGAATTTGACAGCCCTGAGTTTTTAATAGGGTACTATAAAAAGGCGAAGATTAGGATATTAGTAATGTATCTTTGGCTTTAATTATTGGGTGATTAACGTTTGGTTATAGAATAGGACTTAATGAAATCCGTATGTTCTCCTATTAGGGAATTTTGAACTCAACATTTCAATTCATGCTTTCAGTAGATGGCAGATATTTATTGTTATTATCTATTTTATTTGAATATATAATGAGACGAAAAATTAAGTTAAGTATAGTGTTTGTTTTGGTATCGGTGATGGCGTTTTCACAAAATGCAATCTCATACAACTTTGATGACGGTGCATTAAACTGGAGTGTAAAAAAAGGAAAGGCAGAAGTCATGGAACAAGGAGCGTATAAGTATAGAGCTTTGAGGATGGCTCCGAATACTTCTATTGCCTTTGAGTTGCCTTTAGTGCCCGCCTCCTCTTATAAACTGGTGGCATGGATGCGCACCGAAAGTGGCGCAGACAATATGTCTATGCAGATAACTAATCTGGGAAGAAACAATATCAGCTTGACGAACGCCTTTGCAACGTGGACAAGATTCGAGCGCACATTCAATGTGTCGGATAACCAGACGAAAGGAACACTGGAGTTTATATTTGGAAACTCACAGGGAAATACATTTGTCTGGGTTGATGAAATAAGCATACAGCGTATAGGCGACTATAAGGAAATGGTCTACGATGGAATCCCGAAAGCACCTGTACGAGAGGTAAAAACTGATTTGGAATTGGAAATGCAGCCCAATGAAAAAATAGCCTGGATGTTAGACGATAAATTGGGGATGTTTGTTCATTGGGGACTCTATGCCGGTCCGGCTAAAGGGGAATGGTATATGGAAAACAGTGGAGTACAGCCGGAAGAGTATCGTAAACTGGCCTATCCAGAGTCGGGCGAACAGTATTTTGATGCGAAAGATTTTGATGCTACCCAATGGACGGACTTGGCAAAAAAGATGGGCGCACGGTATATGTGCATGACAACACAACACCATGATGGGTACGCTTTATTCGAAAGCCAATATATGAACGCATTTACTTCCAAACAGACGCATAACCGTGATTTCGTGAAAGAGTATGTGGATGCTTGCCGTCAAGCCGGACTGAAAGTAGGCCTTTATAAGACATTGATAAATTGGCGTTTCCCAGGATATTATGATGTGACGGGAACGGATTGTAAACCCAACAAATTCGGATATACGACCGATGCTTCGCATAAGGAGAACGCCCGGCTGATGAAAGAGGAACTTTATTGCCAGACAAAAGAACTGATGACTAAATACGGTAAAATAGATTTGCTGTTTTGGGATGGCGGTTGGCTGGGACAGCAAGGAACAGATGCCTCTGGAGCTTATTTTTGGGAATCCGGGAAATATATGAATAAGGATAATCCGTGGCCGGTGAATCCTTATTTCCGTGATGTAGAAGAGAGCACTGGCAAGGAGTTGGGACTGATGGGTATAGTGCGTAAGTATCAGCCAGACATCGTGACCAATATACGTTCGGGATGGATAGGTGACTATACAAATGAGGAAGGCGGTGGTGCTGTAAAAGGAGAGATACGCAAAGAAGTGGTAGAGAAGTGTTTTACTCTGGCTCCTGGATGGGGATATACAAAGGTGATGGAGAATCCGTCAAGAATAATGTCATTACGGGATATCAAGCGCATCTTTGCCGATTGCATGGTTCGTAACATGTGTTGCTTAATCAATGTAGGACCGGATTGTCATGGTAATGTGCCGCAGCCTGTAGCGCAACGTTTGACAGAATTTGGAAGTTGGGTGAACGCAGCCAATGAAGCCATATTCGGAACGCGTGGTGGACCGTGGCAACCGGTTGACGGAGAGTATGGATTCTGTTATAAGGATAATGTCATTTACATCTACTTCCTGGGAGGATATGCTTCCGACTCCTTTGTCATGTCACCTGTCAATTCCGGCATGAAGGTTGTTAAAGCATATAATGTTCTTACGAAGGAGAAAATTGAGACAGACCAGAACGGAAAGAAGGTTACGCTAAAAAAAATAAAACCTATCCTGGATGATTTAACAATAATTGCTGTCGTCCTTAATAAAAATATAAGATAATCGTAATTTGAATCAATGAAATTGACAGAAAGTATAGAAATTTAATCTTTTACGGATTATCCCCCTTTTATGAGGAAAAATACTTCATGTTAGATTGCAGAATTGCGTATGTTTGAGGGAAAATGAGATGCATGAAGATTTATTATTATAAGAAGGATTAGTTTTCAATAGCTATTATTAAATAGAAGATGGAGGGTATTTCTTAATGAACGGGATTTGTCCTCCTTTTTATTATTAAAAGAAGAACATGAAACAGTTATTTATTTTTTTATTATGTATGTTGGGTATTGTTTGCCATTTGAAGGCATCTTCTTCCCTACGCCGAGTGGAAAATCTTAATCGTGGGTGGAGATTCGCACTTGATGATTACGAACAAGCGTCAAAACCAACTTTCAATGATAAAGATTGGGAAATGGTAGGCCTGCCTCACTCTTTTAGTATTCCATATTTTATGTCGAAAGACTTTTATGTAGGATATGGATGGTATCGTAAACAACTGAATTTCAACAAAGAAGAAATAGGAAAAGCTATATTCTTGGAATTTGATGGAATTTTTCAAGAAGCGGAGGTTTTCGTCAATGGAAAGTTGGTTGGAACCCATGTGGGAGGTTATACAGGTTTCTCCGTAGATATATCGAATACTGTAAAAGCAGGACAGAATCTGATAGCTGTCCGGGTGAACAATTTATGGAAACCGAATGTCGCTCCGCGTGCAGGCGAACATGTATTCAGTGGGGGGATTTATAGGAATGTCCGGTTGGTTGTGAAATCACCGGTACATATTGACTGGTACGGCACGTTTGTGACAACACCGGATCTGGAGAGAAATCAAGGAACGTCTTCATCGGTGAAGGTAGAAACCGATATTTACAACCATTCTGGGGAGAATGGTACTTACCGGTTACTGACACAAGTGATAGCACCTGACGGTAAAGTTGTCACTTCCGTAGAGACAGAGGAAGTTGTCAAGGTTGGTAGCAGTAAGAAATTCTCACAGAGAACAGAAGCATTGGTGAATCCGTTGTTATGGTGTCCGTCTGCTCCTGCCTTATATAAGGTGGCCAGTAAACTCTATCAAGGAAAACAATTGATTGATGAATATGAGACAACCTTCGGTTTCCGCTGGTTTGAATGGACAGCCGACAAAGGTTTCTTCTTGAATGGACAGCATCACTACTTCCATGGTGTAAACGTACATCAGGATCAAGCCGGATGGGGTGATGCAGTGACCGAAGCTGCCATGCAACGAGATGTGGCAATGATGAAAGAAGCGGGCTTCGACCTTATTCGTGGTTCGCACTATCCACACGCACCTGCTTTCTCGAAGGCTTGTGACGAACAGGGCATGCTTTTCTGGTCTGAAGCTCCTTTTTGGGGAATAGGAGGATTCAAGCCTGACGGCTACTGGAATTCCAGTGCTTATCCGGTGAATCAGGCAGATGAATCTGATTTTGAAACGAGTGCCTTGCAGCAACTGGAGGAGATGATACGTATTCACCGCAATCATCCTTCCATCGTAGTGTGGAGCATGTGTAACGAAGCGTTTTTTTCCACACCTGAAGTTATGTCTGGCGTGCGTCGTTTACTTAAACGAATGGTAGCACTCACCCATCGTTTGGATCCCACGCGTCCTGCCGCCATTGGTGGCGCACAGCGTCCGTTAGGTGGGGAACGTATAGACAAAATAGGTGATGTGGCAGGATATAACGGTGACGGGGCTACGCAACCGGATTTCCAATCGCCAGGTATCCCCTCCATGGTATCTGAATATGGCAGCACCACAGCCGAACGCCCGGGAGAATACACCCCCGGATGGGGCGACTTGAAAAAGGATGAGGGTTGGAAAGGACGCACATGGCGTAGCGGGCAGGCCATTTGGTGCGGCTTTGACCATGGAAGTATTGCCGGAAGTGCATTAGGCAAGATGGGAATCGTGGACTATTTCCGCCTGCCAAAACAATCGTGGTATTGGTATCGGAACGAATACCGGCAAGTAGCACCTCCGGAATGGGCTACGGAGGGTACACCGGCTAAATTGCAACTGGAGGCGACCCGGACAGAAGGTATCCGGACAGATGGTACGGATGATGTGTTGCTCACAGTCTGTGTGCTTGATGCTTCGGGACAACGACTGAGCAATTCACCAGCCGTGAAGATGACGCTTCTGTCCGGACCAGGAGAGTTTCCCACAGGTCGCAGTATCTTGTTCGAACCTGATAACGACATACGTATTCAGGATGGGTTGGCTGCCATTGCTTTCCGTTCTTATTATGCAGGTACCGCAGTCATCGAGGCCACTTCGTTTGGACTGGAACCGGCACGCATCTCACTTTCATTTATTGGAGAAGAGGTTTATTGTAAGGGCGTGACACCCGAAACAGAAGAACGTCCCTACAAACGGCATATCCGGCAGAATACAGGTGAAGAATTGCTGACATTCGGTCCGAATAATCCCACTTTTGCCAGTAGCCAGATCGAAGGATACGGCGCGGGTATGGCTGCCGACCGTGACCCCAAGACCAGCTGGCGGGCTGCAATAGGAGATACAACACCCTATTGGTTGCTTGACACAGAGAAGAACCTGTCGCTGCGCAAGCTGGATTTCTGTTTTCCAAAGAAAGACGTTTATCGCTATGTGATAGAGATTTCGGAAGACAATAGGCGATGGGAAACGTTATTGAGCAAAAGTAAAGCTTCGGCTCAAGAGCAAAAAATAACCCAGGTGTTTACAGACCAGGAGGCGCCGACAGGCCGTTTCATTCGTATTCGTTTTATGGAAGGTTCTCCAGCCGCTGTATCGGAAGTGGAGGTGCAGGGTATAATGCAGGAGTAAGATTTCAGTAATTCTATTTTTATTAAATTTATACAGTAGTATGGATAAGATGTATTATATGAAAAGCGTATTTTTCTTTTTATTGGCAGTTAATTTTCTGCCTTTCCTTCGTGCAGAACAACCGTCTATGAAACTATGGTATACACAGCCAGCCGAACACTGGATGACATCCGCACTGCCCCTCGGGAACGGTGAATTAGGAGGTCTGTTTTTCGGAGGTATAGCGTGCGAACGGCTGCAATTCAACGAGAAGACACTTTGGACTGGTAGCTCCAAAGAGCGTGGCGCCTACCAGAGTTTTGGAGATTTATATATTGATTTTGAAGGGCATCATGGAAAGACAACCGCTTATTACCGGGAACTATGCTTGGATGATGCTATCGGGACTGTTACTTACGAAGTAGAGGGAGTAAAGTATCGGAGAGAATATTTTGCCAGCTATCCGGATGGCATAATTGTCATACGACTCACCACACCAGGGAAAAAGGGGTGCTTGAATTTGTCTGTCCGTCTGGAAGATGCCCATACGGGACACTTGTCGGTTTATAAAAACGTATTAGAAATAGAAGGTAAGCTGGATTTATTGTCATACGACGCACAAGTAAAAGTATTGAATGAAAAAGGGAAATTATCCACCACGGCAAACCGCATCGTTGTCAACGATGCAGATGCTGTAACTTTATTGCTTGCTGCCGATACGAATTTCAATCTTTCTTCCATAGATTATTTAGGTGTATCCGCCGAACATTTGCATAGGCTACTCCATACCCGTCTTGATAAGGCATCCCGAAAAAAATATGATGAGTTGAGACGTGCTCATGTGGAAGACTATCAATCACTTTTTGGCAGAGTAGAGCTGGACTTGCAGGCGGACATGTCAGAATATCCTACAGACGAACTGGTACGTAACCATAAAGAGAGCCGATATCTGGATATGCTCTATTTCCAATATGGCCGTTATCTGATGCTTGGCTCATCCAGAGGAATGAATTTACCCAATAATCTACAAGGTATATGGAACGCCGATAATACCCCTCCTTGGGAATGTGACATTCATAGCAATATCAATATCCAGATGAACTATTGGCTGACAGAATCGACGAACCTGCCGGAATGCCATCTGCCTTTTCTTGAATACATTGCCACGGAAGCGGTCGGAAAAACAGAGGGAAGCTGGCAGCAAATAGCAAAAGCGGAAGGATTGAGAGGCTGGGCAATCAAAACACAAAATAATATATTCGGGTATTCCGACTGGAATATTAACCGTCCTGCCAATGCATGGTATTGTATGCATCTGTGGCAGCATTTCGTTTACGGCAATGATTTGGACTATTTGTCAAGGACAGCTTTTCCTGTCATGAAGAGTGCTTGCGAATATTGGTTCGACAGATTGAAGCAGGATAATAACGGCAGACTGATTGCTCCTGACGAATGGTCTCCCGAACAGGGACCTTGGGAAGATGGGGTGGCGTATGCACAACAACTGATTTGGCAACTTTTCAGTGAGACCATGCAAGCTGTGGAGATATTGAAGAAAGCGAATCTAAATATTGAAGATACGTTTGTTTCAGAGTTGTCAGAGAAGTTTCGAAAATTGGATAATGGTTTGACTATAGGTTCATGGGGACAAATAAAAGAATGGAAAGAAGATAGTGAGAAGCTGGATTTCAGAGGTAATGACCATCGCCATCTTTCGCAATTGATAGCTTTGTATCCGGGTAATCAGATTTCCTATCATCGTGATTCATTATTTGCCGATGCCGCAAAAAAGACGCTTCAGTCCCGTGGAGATATGGGGACAGGATGGAGCCGTGCCTGGAAAATTGCGTGTTGGGCACGTCTTTTTGATGGTGAGCATGCGTATCGTTTGCTTAAATCCGCACTTAGCCTTTCAACCTTAACAGTTATCAGTATGGATAATTCCAAAGGTGGTGTGTATGAGAACTTGTTTGACTCGCATCCGCCATTCCAGATTGATGGTAATTTTGGCGCTACTGCGGGAATTACTGAAATGCTTGTACAGAGTCATCAAGGTTTCATACATTTGTTGCCGGCTTTGCCTTCTGCCTGGACTGACGGAAGAGTGAAAGGTCTACGGACGGCAGGAGGTTTTATTCTTGATATAAAGTGGAATAACGGGCATCTCTGGGAATGCTCTGTTTTTTCGGGCGTAGGGGCTGAGTGCAAGTTACATGTGGAGAGAGGAAAACATTCTATAAAGGTAACAAACAGTCATGGCAAGAACATAGAAATTGCTTACATAAATGATGCTATGATATCTTTTCCTACGATAAAAGGAGAGAATTATATTATAAACTTACAGCAAAAATAGTACTCATTTTGGTTTTTATCGATGATTTGAAAGAGTGATTGTTGATATTATTTGTAGATATGCAATTGCAAATTTATAATGCGACCATTTTCTGTGGATGATTAAAATAAAGTCTTTTCCTCTCATTCTCCATTTGAAGATAGCCGGCGGATACGTTCTGCTGCTAGCATTGCTCTGCGCTGTGGTTTTTCTTGTCCGGCTGGAGCATGGAAAGATGGAGGAACTGGATTCCAGGGAACATTCGGCCAATATGAGAAGGAAGGCCGTCAGCCGGACATTCGAGAAATTGCTGGAATTCTCCTTCCATGATCACTTCCTGCTGATACCGGACAGTGCGGGCATCCACGAATGCAGGAACAGTTGTGCGGCGGCTCTGGACGCCTTGAACGGACTGAAACCTTATTATGCGGCAGAATTGCATTTTGCCATGGACACCATATCCATGCTCCTGCTGGAAAAGGAACGGCTGCTGCATGAGGTGACGAACATCCTTTCCAGTTTCCCCCGTGCGGACAGCCTTCTTCTGAGAAAGGCTCCCGGAATCGTGCGGCAGCTATGGGATGCCGGGCAGCCGGACACACCGCCGGCAAAGAAAGGTCAGGGCCTCCTTAATATCTTTTCAGGAAGCAAAAACAAGAAGTCCGCTTATGCCAGCCGGAAGGAGAATGAGATGCGGAGTATGAAAAGACAATCCTCCGTGAACGGACAGTTCGTACGGCTGCAAAGGGATATATATAACCAGTATGCGGACTACCGGAAGAGGCTGGATGCCTGCTCTGACAGCCTGCGGTGCCGTAACCGGGAACTGAATGCGCGTATCAATGGCCTGATACATGATTTCGAACGGGCGACTGACGCGCAATATACGGAGGACATGGAAGAGACGGCGGCATTGAGAAGGCAGTCGTTCCGTATCATCCTCTCCATAGCCGTCACCGCCGTTCTTCTGATAGTGGCACTTTATCTTTTCATACATACCGATATCAGGAAACGGCAGAAGTACCGGGTGACACTAGAGGCCGCCTGCTCCCGTAACGAGGAGCTGCTGGTGTCCCGCCGTAACCTGATGCTGTC
>ULOQ01037399.1_pt1 | contig 12571 bp, 7 predicted proteins | sample 1952741 | NCBI WGS metagenome assembly ULOQ01 (sample SAMEA4835608, study PRJEB28245) | human gut metagenome | biome: gut microbiome; material: fecal sample | place: Denmark | collected 2008
CCCCTTGAAAAGGGGGTTAGGGGGATTGAGATAAGTGGGCTCTTGCCGCTGACTGGCTTTTGCGGCTTTCATGTGTTGATTGAAATGAAATTTCGGTACGAGAGAATGATTTTTCGTTCCTACGCGCAAACAAAAAACTTTTCAGGTAAGGTGCAATGGTTTTATCGAACCAATGAGCATATCGCCAATACGGTAAAAGCTCTTGTAGCTTATTGAGGTATAAGTTATTATATGGATTTAAACCTGTTTCTCAATATGCTCACTCCCATAAAAAAAACAGGGAGATGAGCATATTTACACTCTGCTTTAAAACGACATAATCAATTGGATGTCAGTTCATTATGTAGGTATTCGCAGGCTCGTCTGGTTGCTCATTAGTTCAGAAATTACCGGAATTTACCCGTGGCGAACGCTCCAGCCGTAGAGGATGCTTTTATCTTCAACAAATCGTCAGACTACGCATCCCAGATGGAATGCGGTCATGGGCGCATCGAGACGCGGGAATGCAGGATTCTGCCCGCAGACGCTGTCGAGGACGAGGAAATCCGAACCAGATGGAACGGGCTGAAGACCATTGTCGAAATAACATCCACAGTGGACTACGGAAACCGCACGGCTGTAACGAAAAGGTACTACATAAGCGACGATGACTATCCCAAAGCTGCGTACTATAATATGTTGGCACGAGGACACTGGACTATTGAGAACAACCTGCATTGGATGCTGGATGTTACGTTCAAAGAGGAGGCATCAAGAAACGACGCTAAAATTTGATGCGGTTGCCCTGGATATTTTTATTTAATTTTGAAAGACGCCTATTTATTATCACATTTACGAAAATCTTAGTAAAAAATTTTACGAATAATTTCGTAACGAATAATTTCGTATATAGGTAAGTGTTTGATATACAAATAGATATTATAAAAATATTGACAATCCTTTCAAATATGGAACAGTTGTTGCCGGCGGATATTTCACTGACAGAACTAAAGAAGTGTCACCGAGAACATCGTAACCCGTCTTAAAGTCAGTGCGAATCTCGTGCGAGTCGAGACGCGGTCTCATTTCCGTTCGGACTTTACCGTAATGAGGAAAAAACATTTGAAATGTTTTGGATAATCGGAAGGATGGAGTAAATTTGTCGAAATGCCTGTGAGTTTCAATGTGACTCGTATGGTGGTGAAAGAAAACCAATAATATCATTATAATATGGAACGGAAACATATAGTCCTTCTGCTGGATGGGGGGGGGTATTTCATTAACAGCCAATCAATTACGTCGTAATTGCTTTGCGATTACTTTGGCCCGTTTTGTCGCCTTATTCAAAAAATCAGTCTTTGGAGCCATAATTTTCATAGTTGTCGGCTTGTCTTCCTGCAAGAAAGAGATTGTCGGACCGTACAATAATTCTGGAACGCCTGACACTCCTACAAGCGAATACATAGTCAGCAATCTGTCGATGAGCATCCCTGCTGAAGGGGGCGATTGTTCTTTCTCATTCAAGACTACGGATACATGGACGGCTTCGGTGATAAACGGCCGTGCAGACGGGTGGTTAACCTTCTCACCTACTAGCGGAATGTCCGGAAATGTCACGGTAATGGTCACGGCTTCCAAGAACGAAGGCTATGAGGACCGTTCCGCGACTCTGCGCATTGTTTCGGGCAAGAACACCACGGACCTCCTGATTACCCAGAAGCAGAAAGATGCTCTTCTGGTTAACGCTGCCAAATATGAAGTCCCTGAGGACGGTGGAGATATTTCGATAGAGGTCAAGTCCAATGTGAATTATGATTATACGCTGGAGGATGCCGACGGATGGCTCACCGAGAACACCGCGAAGACCAGGGCAATGGAGACCAGGACATTGTCCTTTGTCGTGGCTCCGAACGAGTCCACGGACAGGCGCGAAGGCCGGATAGTGTTTACTGACGGCAATCTGAAGGAAGTCGTTTCTATATATCAGGGGGCAGCCAAGGCCCCTGAAAAACCCGATCCGCGTATTCTTCTGTCTAAAAAGGATATTACGATAGAGTCGAAAGGCGGAACCGTGAAAGTCGAAGCGGTGTCAGGCAAGAATGTGTCCATAAAGATACCTGAGGGGTATGGCTGGATCCAGGAGGGAAACAAGGAATCCACGAACACATTTTATCTGACGGTATCGGAGAACAGTTCTCTTGACAACCGCGAAGGGTTCGTGTCGTTTACGGATGCGGAAAGCGGTTTCTCCGAGAACGTAAATATTCTCCAACTCAGTAAAGATGCCATTGTCGTGTCGAAATCCAGTTATTCTTTCGGTCTTGAGGGCGGCACACTGGCCATGGATGTCGTGTCCAATATGCAGGTGAACGCATCTTCCGATGCGGATTGGCTGAGTCTCGCAAAAAGCAAGGCCGTAGATTCCCAATTGGTGTTCAGCATTGCTGGCGCGGAAGCCGGAACGGACAGGACCGGTATCATTACTTTGAGAAGCGGCTCTGCCGTTCAGAAGATATCTGTGCGCCAATTCCCGATGGACAGTCCGATTGTCTTCGAGTGCAAAGCGGTTAAAGACCGGCTTGTGGAGCTGTTTGATGCTGATTGCGACGGCGAGTTGTCCTATAAAGAGGCTGCTGAGGTTACTACGTTGATGAATGTGTTCACTGATAGCGATAGCGGGGATCCCTTAGTGAATCTAAATTCAATAACAGCATTTGATGAACTGCAATATTTTACAGGTTTGAATGAGATTGCACCTTATACATTCTGTGGGGCGCACAATCTGAACAAGGTCACATTGCCTCCAGGCATCAAAGTGATAGGTGCAGGTGCTTTCTCTGCGGTACAATTAGGTATGGAAAGCTACGAACAAGGCATAAGGGGGCTTGATACTATTATCCTTCCTGAAGGACTCGAAGAGATTGGGCGATATGCATTCGCAGGACGTCCATTGAACAATGGTGTGGTGTTTCCTTCCACGTTGAAAACGATTGAGCGCGAGGCATTTCGTAATTGTTGCTATTATCCAAATGGAAATGCTTATGATGTCAATGTGAAATGCATTGGTCTTAAAAAGATAATTCTTCCGGAAACAGTGGAACGGATTGATTATGCAGCCTTTAGAGGTTGTCAAGCATTGGAATCAGTAGAAATCCCTTCATCAATAAGGAATATATCTAGTGCTTTTGAACAATGTATTCGTTTGAAATCCATCTCCGGCTCTGCTTTGAGTAAAGATGGAAGTGCCGTCGTTAATCGTGATGGGGTGTTATTGTTCTTGATCGGCGGAAAGAAGAATGAATATTCCATCCCGGAGGGTGTCAGAAGGGTGTCACCTAGTTGTAATATTCTCTACTTGAATAATGGGGTTATAACATGTTCTCTCGGCACTCCGAGACTTAATATAGACGGAACACCACTTACTAGAGAAGAACAGGATCTGTACGCGATGAAAACTCTGTCAATTCCATCTTCATTTGAAAGGCCTGCCAATAATGAGCGATTATTTGGAATGATGACCTATCCCCTAAAATTTAAAGGCGCTAATGTGACTCCTGACGGAAAAGGACTTGTAATAGATAATTGTCTTATTACGGTGGCTATAGCTGCTGAAGATGGATTTGCGATTCCTTCCTATGTGACAGAGATAGCCTATAGAGCATTTAGCTCCACTAAAATCAAGAAAGTAATCATTCCTGATTCTGTTTGTGAGATTGGCGAATATGCATTTGCTTCTTGTGACTCCTTGAAGTCAGTAAAACTTCCTAAGAACTGTACAAGAATTGTTAGTGGCATGTTTAATGGTTGTAAAAATCTCATAAATATCGATGGTATAGAGAATGTGACAGAGATTGGGGATCGTGGACTTTATGATTGCGTAAAATTATTGGCAAGATTCAAGGTTCCAGCATCGGTCAAGCAATTGGGAAATTCGAGCCTCTCCGCGAGTCGAAGTGTTATTGAATTCCAATCACTGGTTCCTCCACGTATTGTTAATCCTGACAATAAGAATGGTGCTCCTACTTTTGATCCTGGGGCAATAATATATGTCCCAGATATTGCATATAAGCGCTATCATGAGGCAAACTATGGTTGGAATAATATTGAGACAAGAAAATTATCTGAATTATATGCAACTCCAGTATTTCATACGCGCGAATTTGATAAACAATATTATTTAGGAGAGAATCGTCATGTGCTTAGAATTACAGAAGAAGGAAAGGACGAAGATGAGTACCACTATGATTTTATCAAGGTAGAAGCAGGCTCGTTCAAACGTAAAGTGCCAGTACCCCCTTCGGAGACAGTGACAGTCAATATCACAAAGGACTATTATATAGCAGCGACTGAATTTCCTCAATGGCTATGGATAGATGTGATGCATTTTAATCCGAGTGAATTTACTAACACCTACTTATTAAATACAGATCTTCCTAAGGGAGAATCGGACTTTAGACCAGTAGAACGTGTTTCTTGGGAAGAGTGCAATGCTTTTCTTCAGGAATTCAATAAGTTGACAGGACTTTCTATGCGTTTGCCAACCGAAGCAGAGTGGGAATATGCCGCACGGGGAGGAAAATATAGTCGGGGCTATGCTTATTCCGGTTCAAATGAATTAGGATACGTAGCCTGGTGTCAATATAATAGTAACAATGTGACACATCCTTGTGGTTTGAAGCTAGCAAATGAATTGGGTTTATACGATATGCATGGTAATGTACGGGAATATTGTCAGGATTTTTACGAAGATTGGGATTCAGCAGCTAAGGTGCCTTCTGGTGATGATCCTATTGGCCCGGAAGCGACTGATAGTCCTAAGAGCCATGTGGCAAGAGGTGGTGATTATCACTATTCAAGATATTCTAATTCCGACGGATTTATAGGAATACTTAAAAACCGTTGCTTCGGTCGGACTTGTGGTTTCCGTCCAGCCATATAACCATGCCATTATCTCTCCCTGTCGGACAAAACATACGCGACAGTTTACTCCCTTTTTAATAGAAATATTTATAAATATCTATAAATCCAAATAATAACACTATGAATCCTTTTATCAGGCGCGAAATTCATCCTGTTGGGCAGGGTGCGTTGTATAGCGAATCCTTTTATATGAATAGTGAATTGAGCCCGGATTTTGTTGCGCTTTACGACTGCGGCAGTTTTAACAAGACTCGGTTATTCATGGAAATTGAAGGCCTTCCTCAAAAGATAGATTGCCTCTTCGTATCGCATTTTCATTTCGATCATATCAATGGAATTGAACGACTTATAGAAATGAAGCAAGTGCACCAGATTTATGTTCCGCTTCTCACTCCTTCGCAGTTCATAATAAGTTTGCTGTACAACACGTTTGAACACATTGCAGATAAGCCATCTGTCGAGTTTATGATGCGATGCTTGAACTCGTTCAGATTCAACGATTCCAAGCTGAAGGATAATGTGAGAATTGTTTCAGTGAGTAAGCGATTCCAAACAAATGTTGAAATAGGGGGACAATGCTTATGGCATTATGATGTAGATGTAGAGTATTCAGAGTCAGAGTCCGAGGCCTTGCCAAGGTTTCTAAACAATCTTGCAAGCATGTTGGATATGGATAAAGATGAGTTGATTGCCGCAATTGAGGAGTTCCAGACGGAGAAATGGTATAAGTCTTTATTGGATCAGATGTGTTCTGAGAATGTCGTAAAGAATGTAAGGAGTCTATATCGTCAATGTTTTTCTTCCGATGGAAACGCGGTTTCATTAATTGCGTATTCATATCGCGATAAACCTTCCACCGAATGTGACAAGTTTGATTGTGTATATACAGGAGATGCGAAATTGTCAGATAACATGGTACAGGTCATTTCAAAATGGACTCCTCAATATATTCAAGTTCCGCATCATGGTTCCAATTACAATCATATACCGCAGTTGTATTGTCCCCGACAGGTAGCATTCATTTCAGTTGGCGAAAAGAACAAGTATCATCATCCTAGCCTTGAGGTGATAAACTATTTTGCCGATAACTGTGTCAAAATCCATTGTGTCACCGAGAACATCGTAACCCGTCTTAAAGTCAGTGCGAATATAGTGTGAGTCGGGATGCGGCCACGCTTCGTTTCCGGGAGCGTTGATTATTAATGAGTTATAAAACTGGGCGTGGAAACGTGGCAAAAAAACCTGCGTTTTCACGCCACGTTTTTCCCATGAATGATGTAAGCCCGGACGGGGACGGAGGGTGGAGCCGGCATTGGCTTCCGAAAAGGGAGGGGACCCGCGCTAGTGGGGAGGACCGGCGCAATCCTCCGTCCCGCCCGGGCGTAAGCCAGATGACCTGGAAGAGCGAAGCGAGCTCATCTCCGATGTAAAGTAAATTTACAGAAATGTAAAGTTTTTTTACAGCGTATGGAAGAGGTGCTGCGGATAACGTTCAGAAAAACAAGAAGTTACAGACACTGGCACGGGAGTGGCAACTTGAGGATCTGACCGGATGAAAGATATGTCAATGCCGATGGGATCGGCCGATTGGCATTGATGGAATCTCCGGGACAGAACAGATGAACATTTTCAGTTACATACATGCGGCAGTCAGGACGTTGCCGATGAAAGGACGCAGGAACGTCCTGAAAGTCATGACATTGGGAGTCGGCCTTGCAGTCGGTCTCGTGCTGGCATCCAAGGTCTGCTTCGAAAAGACATTCGACGACTTCTACAAGGATGCCGACAGGATATATTATCTGAACGAAGCCATAGAACTCAACGGCAGTTACAAGGTATATCCTCAAGTCGCGGGAGGAGTCGTCCCGAAAATGAAGGAATACTTCCCGCAGATAGAGGAGGCCACCAGATTCACGTATATATTCGAGACCGCCTCCATGGTAATGTCAGAATCGGACAAACGCGTGGATGTCGGGCTGACATGTCTTGGCGATACGTCATTTTTCAAAGTCTTTGACCGGAAGTGCCTTGCAGGCAACCTCATCGAACCCCTTGGCATTGAATCAGATGTGGTGATTTCATCCAAGTTGGCGACCAAGATGGCAGCAGCATTGACCTCGGGCAAGAAAATGGACGAGAAGGCGGCAGCGGCAGCCGTTCTCGGACAGAAATTCACGATTGCCGGAGATACCCGGAAATACGAACTCACGGTCGGCGGCGTCTATGAAGAATTCCCGCTGAACTCATCTTACAGGCTGGACATGATAGTCTCCATGCCGAGCATCGGTCACTTCATTTATGACGGCTCGGAAAACATGGTGGGCAACGACCGCTATAAGGGATTCATAAAACTGAAGAAAGGCATTGACCCGAGCGAAATCGAAAACGGACTCCCCGGCTTCATGGACAAGCATATGCCGATGGACGAGTTGCGGGCAGCCGGATATGAAATGAAATTTCCGATAAAGCCATTCGTGAAATTCCATGAAGAGGATGAAACTCAGCGGAATATGACACTTGTGTTAGCCTTCGTAGCCTTCGCGCTTCTGCTCACGTCCATGCTGAATTACCTCCTGATCGTGCTTTCGTCCGCCGCCATCCGTGCACGCGAGATGGCACTCCGCAAATGCCTGGGCAGCAGCGCAAAAGACATCTTCGGGATGATGTTCGCAGAGGCGCTCGTCCACACCGCTATCGCAGCCACTGTCGCCGCAATCCTCATCTTCGCGTTCAGGTCAATGATAGAGACCATCCTCGGTGTCAATGTCATCGCACTCTTCACCGGACGTCCGCTCGCATTGGCATTGACAATAATAGTCGTGCTCCTGGCATTGAACAGCCTCCTTCCCGCATTCTTCTTCAACCGGATTCCGGTGGCTGCGGCATTCAGGAATTATCGCGCCGGCAAGCGCATGTGGAAACTCGGACTTCTCGCGGTGGAATTCGCGGCAGTCGTTTTCCTGGCCGTGGTCATGAGCGTGATTACATTGCAATATGACAAGATGATGAACGCGGACCGTGGGTTCAAATATGATGACGTGGCGATGATAGCCATGCCTGAAGCGACTCAGTCCCAGAAGAATACGCTGATGAGCGAGGTCCGTTCCCTCTCCGGAGTGGAAGACGCAAGTTTCGCATATCAGAATCCTTTCACAGGATATAGCGGTGACAATGTGAGCGTTCCCGGCGAAGACCGTCAGCTGTTCAACATCCGTGACGCATATTATGTGGATGAACATTATTTCAATGTCTTCGGCATCAAGATTCAGGAAGGAAGCAATTTCGATCCGACTCTCAACAGCGATGCGGAAATGATTGTGGACAGGAACTTCGTGAAAATGATGAAGAACACTGCCGGCTGGGACGATGTCCTCGGACGCGAAGTGATGGTTACCTCACATGAAAGTGCTCCAGTCAGGATATGCGGTATCATTGACAATATGCATACCGGTGGCTTTTCCGTGGCAGAAGCCGATTTCGGCGGGCGCCCGATGGGTATATTCTATTGTGACTCAGAGAAATATGCGGGAATGTTCCATTACATATTCGTGAAATATCATAAGATGTCCCCGGAAGAGCTTAAGAAAACCGATGAACTTACAGGAAAAATACTGGACGGGCAGTGGTATAGAATATATCCGTGCAATGAACTCGCCGCTTCGAATTTCGTGGACACCCTCAATACGAGAAACTCCATCCTCGCAGGAGGCATAGTGACTCTCTTTATCGCGCTTATCGGCCTTATCGGCTACACGATTGACGAAGTCCGTCGCCGCAGCAAGGAAATCGCGGTCCGTCGCGTAAACGGCGCCCAGTTCTCCCAGATAAGGTCAATGTTTTTGCGCGATGTAATGGCAGTGGCCCTGCCGTCCGTGGCGGTCGGAGCAGTGCTCGCCTACATTGTCGCAGGGCGTTGGGAACAGAACTTCAGCCTTCAGGCGGGGCTTCCTTGGTGGATTTTCTTAGGCTCCATAGTCGCAGCGCTGGCTATAGTTGCCATCATATCAGACATTTACGTAATACGCACAGCGGGAACCAATCCTGCTGACAGCATTAAGACAGAATAAAACGGAGCATATCAGAACAAATAAAAAAATACATATATCATGATCAAGATTACAAACATTTGCAAAGTCTTCAGGACTGAGGAAATCGAGACAGTTGCACTCGACAATGTATCATTCGAAATCAAGGACGGAGAATTCGTCTCCATCATGGGCCCTTCAGGATGCGGAAAATCCACGCTCCTGAATATCCTCGGCCTTCTGGACAACCCGACTTCCGGCAGTTACCAGCTTCTGGGACAGGAAGTTGCGCAGCTGAAGGAAAAGGACCGTACCAAGTTCCGCAAGGGAAACATCGGCTTCGTCTTCCAGAGCTTTAACCTGATCGATGAACTCAATGTGTTCGAAAACATTGAACTTCCACTCAGATATATGGATTTCAGCGCAGCTGAGCGCAAGGAGAAAGTGGAGGCAGTGATGGCGCGCATGAACATCAGCCACAGGGCAAAGCATTTCCCTCAGCAGCTCTCAGGCGGTCAGCAGCAGCGTGTTGCGATTGCACGTGCGGTAGTCGCAAACCCTAAACTGATTCTTGCCGATGAGCCTACCGGAAACCTCGACTCCAAGAACGGCAAGGAAGTCATGGACCTGCTCTGCGAACTGAACAGGGAGGGCACGACCATCGTGATGGTTACCCACTCACAGAAAGATGCGGCTATGGCACAGCGTACCATCGACCTGTTCGACGGCCATATAGTAAGTGATGTCAAGAATGAATTGTAATGAGATATATTTTCAATAATTTCCTGAACACCCTCAAGCGGTACAAGGTATCCAGTCTGCTGAATATCATAGGAATGGCAGTGGCGTTCGCTGCCTTCTACGTGATAATGACGCAGGTCTGCTTCAACCTTGGCTACAACAAATCACTGAAGGACGCGGACAGGACATTCGTAATGTCCGTTCCTTCGCAATATAATGAGGGAAAGTTCAATATCTTCATAAACAGACCGTTGGGAGAGGCCCTTGTCTCAGGATCTTCCATGTCGGAAGGCGGAGGGGTGTTCAGCATGTATGTTTCTGATGATGTTTGCTATACGAGGCGGAATGATGCCCCGGTCAAGATGCATCTGGATCTCATGCAGTATTCCGCAGGCGGACTGAGAGCCTTGAATTTCGAGGTCTTGGAAGGCTCACTTGATGAACTTTCCAAGCCTGCAACCATCGCCATATCAGAATCTTCTGCCAAGAAATATGAACTTAAACTCGGAGACAGCATTTCATGGAGTGACCCGCAGGGCGAAAAAGGTGCGAGAGAGATAGTTTCCATATACAAGGACTTCCCTAAGAACAGCGACCTGGGTACGGTCAATGTCGTTTACGACATGAAAGACAACTATATCGACAATCGCAGTGATTGGTCTTTCGATTATTGCGTGAAACTCCAAAATGCTTCCCAGAAGGAAGAATTTGAGAAGGAATCGAAGTCTATACTTCTCGATTACTTCAAGAAACTGTATGATGGCGCGGGTGAGACACTCTCTGACGAAGACATTGATGAAATCAATAATGAATTCAACATCAAGCTGATACCTCTGTCTGAACTCTTTTATACGAAGGAACTTGACGGCAAGCCGGGACGCACCGGAAATCTCACCACGGATATGACATTGCTCGCAGTGGCGGTGCTCATCATCCTCATCGCATTGATAAATTTCATCAATTTCTTCTTTGCGCTTGTCCCTGCTCGGTTGCGGTCCGTGAATACCTACAAGATTTTCGGCGTATCGCGTACTTCATTGATATTCAACTTCATATTCGAATCGGTAGGTCTTGTCGCCATAGCATTGGCATTGGCCGCGATCATCGTCATCCTGCTTCTTCGCACCAGTGTCGCAGGTATTCTTACCTCTTCGGCTGTTTTCGGGGACAATGTTCCCGTGCTGGCGATGACGGTCGGCGCTGCTGTTCTTACGGCGGTCCTCGGAAGCATCTATCCGGCATTCTACATCACGTCGTTCCAGCCGGCATTGGTGCTGAAAGGCTCCTTCAGCGGGTCAGTTTCGGGACGCAGGCTCCGCACGGCGCTCATCGGCTTCCAGTTCGTCATATCAATGTCGTTGATTATCTGCGCCATGTTCATCAAGATGCAGCATACCTACATGATGAACTACGACATGGGCTTCAACAAGTCCTGCCTCCTCAGCGGTTACATTCCTTATGATGTCTGCTGGTACGGTTCGCAGAACGAGGCTTTCGAGGACAAGCTGCGCAGCAATCCTCAGATTCAGGACATTACGTGGGCCGACGGAAGTATTGTCAGCACTTCAAGAATGGGCTGGGGACGTGACTATAAGGGAAAGACTATTTATTTCCAATGTTACCCTGTGGCGTACAATTTCCTGAAATTCATGGGGATAGATATCGTGGACGGCAGGGATTTCATGAAATCGGATGAGGTGTCTGAAGGCGGAGTGATGATCTTCAACGAGCAGGCGAAGAAAGACTTTGACGTGGACTTCATTACTCCTGCGCCTGGACACGTGGACGGGACAGTGACTGCCGGCATCTGCAAGGACTTTAATTTCAAGCCTTTGCAATATGGCCGCGACGATTTTGCCTTCTATGTGTTCGGTAAACACAGATGGCGTGACGGACTCCATCAGGTCTATATAAGGACTGCGCCCGGTGCTGATGTCCAGTCAGTCATCAAGTTCGTGCTTGCGACCGTGAAAGAGATGGTGCCTTATGCTGATGACGAGCTGTATAGTCTGGATTTCTTCGACAAGGAGCTCGGGGCCCAGTACAGGCAGGAAAGCAGATTGTCCACACTTATCAGTATATTTACATTGGTTGCCATCATCATTTCCCTGATGGGAGTCTTCGGTCTGGTGCTTTTCGACACACAGCACAGAAGTCGTGAAATCGCTGTCAGGAGAGTGATGGGAGGAAGCGTTGGCGACATACTCAAGATGTTCAATGCCAAGTATATACGCATTGTGCTGGCAAGCTTCGTAATCGCTGCGCCGCTCAGCTGGTGGGTCATCAGCAGATATTTCGCGGGCTTCGCATATCACACGCCGATCCACTGGTGGGTATTCGCATTGTCCCTGCTTATCGTGATGGCTGTCACAATGCTGATCGTTACGCTCCGCAGCTGGGATGCAGCGACTTCCAACCCTGTAGATTCGCTTAAGAACGATTAGTTTAACATAGTACATAATACACATAATAGATGTAAAGACCTACAGGGCTGTCAGCTGCGTCACACTTGCGAAAGGATGGCGCAGCTTTTTATGATTGCGCTGATTTTTCGCAAAAAAATGTATTTTTGTAATCGGCTTCCGGAGAGGGGCCTTGACGATAAAAGACATTGACAATGAAAAGTGGAAAGATACTTGTCGTAGATGACAACAAGGGCATACGGGATGCCTTGAAAATCCTGCTTGGAGGCTGTTTTACGCAGGTTCTGACACTTTCGTCCCCGACCTCGCTGACAAGCACCGTAGAACAGATGATGCCTGACCTGATTCTGCTGGACATGAATTTCAAGGCGGATATCAATTCCGGAAACGAGGGGTTGTTCTGGCTGTCTGAAATCAAGAAAAGATGGCCTGAGATGCCAGTGGTGCTGTTTACCGCCTATGCAGACATATCATTGGCAGGGG
>ULOQ01011080.1_pt1 | contig 12508 bp, 9 predicted proteins | sample 1952741 | NCBI WGS metagenome assembly ULOQ01 (sample SAMEA4835608, study PRJEB28245) | human gut metagenome | biome: gut microbiome; material: fecal sample | place: Denmark | collected 2008
ATTGGATGCCTGCTTTACCCACTTGTCAAACAGGGAAGTAGCAATGTCATATTCACGGCAGATATCGCATCTGCGTTTGCCGGAACAATATAGTTCCACCAGTTGCTGTTTAAATTCATCGGTATATTTACGAGGTTTTCTTCGTTGTTTTGGTTCGGTCATAATGAGTGCTCCTTTGTGTATTTATTACAGATTATATGACCTAAAAAAATCTGTCCAGTTAATTGTAACCTATCCAAACTCTTGATTTACAATTTCGGTTTACGTTTACGATTTGGGCTTCGATTTGGTTTACAATCTTACCCACCTAATCGCCTTATCAAGTTTCTGTTCGTAGGCTCAAGAACTTTGCTACACCACTTCCTCCATCCATACCGTTACTGATACCGACTTGTACTTCGCTACACTTGGCGGTTAATACCCGTGACTGGACTTGCCCCAGTAAGATTAGTGCCATGCTCGGCACACAAACAAAACGAGACATCCGTAAAAGTCTCGTTTTGATCTGTTATTTGAAAATAATTCTGATAAAACAACAAATTCTTTGCCCAGCTTCTTAATCAAACAGAGGATGTTTCCATGTAGAAACATTCTGATGTCCTGCGGACAATGCTCCATCTACCGGAATGGCTGCCCCTGTAATATAGCGTGCCAAATCACTTGCAAGAAACAGTGCCAGATAGCCACATTCCTCCGGATTTCCCATACGTCCTGCCGGACAGTCTTTTGCGAAGAATGTCAATGCCTGTTCCGGCGCATTTCCGAAAATAGAAGTTTTGGTATATCCCGGACAGATTGCATTTACAGTAATTCCATAAGGTGCATAATCAAGTGCAGCCACCTTTGTCATACCTACAACGCCATGCTTCGTTGCAGTATAAAGTGCCTGCCCACGCTGCGGTATGATTCCTGCAATTGACGCGACATTTATCAGAAATCCTCCCTGGCTGTGGGATTTAAAAATAGCTTCTGCCCCATATTTCATTCCTGCAAAAACACCTTTACTGTTGAGTGCAAAAATCTTGTCATAATCTTCCATTTCATATTCATGCAATGGACTGCCTCCCTGCCCGATACCGGCATTGCTTACGATCCCGTCTAATTTTCCGTAATGTTCTACGGTTTTGTCGACCAGATTTTTAATCTGACTTACATCACTGCAGTCCGTCTGTATAAAAACCGCATCCCCGCCATCTGCACAAATTGCGTCTGCCACTGCCTGTCCCTGTTCTACACTTCTGGCCGCGCAGACTACTTTCATACCGTTTTCTCCAAAAATTTTTGCAATTGCCTCACCAATACCTCTGCTTGCACCTGTTACAATAGCTACTTTTCCTTTTACACTTGAAAAATCCATTTTATTTCATCCTTCCTTTCTCTGCTATTTATGCTGGCACCCTGTGTTCTTCTTTTAACCATTCTACTTCGTCATAAATTGTCTCAGCAAAAGGTCTTGTCTGATAACCAAGTTCTCTCTTTGCTTTGCTGCTGTCATATGCATTATTTCCCCCATTACAATACTGTTCAATAAAAGTCGATACCGGTCCACCGGCATAATCATTCGGTCCACGTATACCTGTAGGATATACTACGCACGCCTTTAATCCTTCTTCTTTTACTGCATCAAATACTAACTGTGTTGCCATAGCTTTTGTTTTTCCGTAATATCCAACTATTTTATCCAGATCAAATTTTTCCGGTTCTCTCATAAGCTGCCCGTGCGGAAGCTCTGCCACCGTTCCTGTCGAACTGACATATACAAGTTTTTCCACATTTTTTTTCAGGCAGAGACCAATAACGTTTCTGGTTCCCTCAACATTAACCCGATACACCAGTTCACTGCGTCCTTCCTTTAAATATACAATACTTGCACAGTGAATACAGATAATCTGTTCCTTCTCCACATCAAAAAATTTTTCCAAAGAGGTCTTATCTGTCAAGTCACCATATACGATTTCTACTCCTTTTGGAATGTGCCTTACAGCCTTATCCCCTTTCAGTACAAGTCCCCGCACCCGGCATCCTTTTTCAATTAACTGCTTGACAATATTATTTCCAAGAAAGCCAGCCGCACCTGTCAATAAATACACTCTGCCATCCTCCATCCCGATGTTCCTCCTTCTTTTCCTGTTCTTTGCATACCTTAACAAAGGAAGATAAACACAATATAAACTTTTTCAAATTAATTTTAATAAAACAGTGACAGCCGTTCCCTTTCCCAATGTACTTTCCACCTGTATGGTTCCCCCGCTAAGCCCCACAATGCGCCTAACGATAGGCAATCCCATACCAAATCCACTGGTTTCGTGGGACGCATCCCCCTGATAATAACGTTCAAACAAATGCTGCTTTGTCTGCTCATCCATCCCCTGCCCCTCATCTCTCACAGTAATCCATAGATCATCCTGTGTTACCTTTCCTTCTACAAAGACAAGGTTTCCTTCTGATGAATATTTTCTGGCATTGTCCAATAAATTTACCCAGACCTCTTTCATTAATTCCTCATTGCCATAGAATTTCATTTCTGGCAGCTCAGCTTCAAGCTGAATATTTTTTTCTTCAAAAGATGGCATCAGTAATATCGCGCAGTCACGGATTTGAGAATCAAGCCGGAACTCTTCTTTTTTCCGAAGTACTTCCATATGATCCAGTTTTGATAACAACAGCGTATTTTGCGATAACTGTGCCAGTCTCCCAGCTTCCTCCGCCATGACATTCAGATATTCTTTTTCCTCTTCTCTTGTAATTTCATTATGCTGCAGATATTCTGCCATTCCCTTTATTGAGTGAATCGGTGTCTTAAATTCATGCGAAAAATCCTTCATAAATTGTTTCTGCTGCTCATCTGCATTTTTTAATTCTCTTACCATCTGGTTAAAATTCTCATATATGACTTTATATTCACCAGAATTTTCTATGGGAATCTCCACATCTAACTTTCCGTTTGCCACATCTTCCATTCCATTTAAAAGTTTTTCCATCCTGTGGTACAGCATAACTGAAATTATCGCAATCACGATTCCACATAAAGATCCCATAATCTGATAAATTGCCACACTCCAGGCAAACACATTATCACCTGCATGACCGTAATAATAAAACCTGATTGCCATCGTAAGCAGATACGATACAACGGAAAAAAAAGTAACAATAAAAGCTAATACGACCGCCCAGCGGATGGTTCCTATTTTTTTCTTTCTTTTTGCTCCATTATACATTCAGTTCCCCTCTATAACCCAGTCCGCGAATCGTAACGATTTCAAACTCATTCCAGTCTGCAAATTTCTTTCTCAATCGGTTGATATGTGTTCTTACTGTTGTCTCATCTGAATTTGAATCATATCCCCAGATATCATCCAGAATCTGGGATACCGTAAAAATTTTATTTGGATATGAAAGCAGTTTAAACAGTAATTCAAATTCCTTTTTCGGCAATGTTATCTTCTCTTCCCCTCTTACTACCATGTTGAAATCCTCACTGATTACCACATCTCCAATAATAATCTGTTTTTCATTGCTTATCTTTGCCCTCCGGAGCAATGCCCTGATCCGCCACTGTAATTCCTCATAGTTCACGGGTTTCGTCATATAATCATCAATTCCAATAGCAAATCCCATTTTTTTGTCCTGCCATTCTTTTTTTGCTGTTAAAAGAAGAACCGGTGTGTTCTTATCCATCATCCGGAACTGCTCCACAAATTCATAGCCATTCATTTTGGGCATCATAACATCTGCAATGATCAGATCTACTGACTGATGCTTTAACAGTTCCATTGCCTCCATTCCATCCGATGCTTCTACTACCTGATATTCGTTTCTCAAATGCAGTTTTGTCACCAGTCTTGCGCTGCTGTCATCTTCAATAATTAATACCTTCACCATATATTTCTCCTGTAAAGCAAAACTTGGCATCAGAAATATCTGATACCAAGTCTCCCATTCCGTTATTTTGTCATTTACAATGAATATCTTCCTGAATCTAACACTTCTCTTCTTCCATCGGGTAAAATCACCTCTGCATGCGTATTTGACGGGATTTCAAACTCATATGTGACTTTGTCCCCATCATATTTCCAGCCGCTTTCAATTCTGCCATATGGCGACTGATAGGAAGCCTTCGCATAGCCAAGGACTTTATCGGGATGCGGACAGATTCTGATTTTTCCATCTGAAACCTGTATTCCGCATACGGCATCCAGGATCCATCCACATATTGCGCCATAAGAATAATGGTTTAACGATGCCTTTACCTCGCCCTTTTCATTAATACCATCCCATGTTTCCCAGATCGTTGTAGCTCCTTTTTTCACCTCATAAAGCCAGCCCGGTCTTGTATCCTGCAGCAACAGCTTATATGCAGTATCCTCATATCCGTAATCACACAGTACCCTTGTCAGATTCGGGGTAGATAAAAATCCGGTATTTAAATGATATCCACATTTTTTTACCAGTTCATTCAGATCGGCTGCTGCCTGCCTTGCTTCATCCCCATCTAAAAGTCCAAACGCAAGTGCCCTCACATAATCAGCCTGTCTGTCTGAAGAGATCTTTCCATCCTCTGTTGCTATAAAACGCCATGCCTTCTTTGCCATCTCTGCGGTTTTACTGTAATAAGCAGCGTCATCTTCTTTTCCGAGAATCGCTGCGATCTCTGCTAACATCCGCCCTGAGTATGCAAAAAATGCTGTGGCAACTTTGCCCTGTGGTGTGCGCATAGCGGAAGTACTTTCCACATCAGGCTCACACCACTCACCATAATCAACTCCTGTTTCTATCGTATATCTGCGGTATGGATTTCTCTTAAATCTTTTTACAGGGTTCACTGGACGCTTTTTTGCACGCTCTTCGAGAAATACATACCATTTCTTCATCATCTCATAATTTTCGGATAAAATCCTTGCATCACCATACCGCCTGTACATCTCATATGGAACAATGATACATGCGTCCCCCCAGCCTACGGAACCGGCAAGAAGCCCCGAGAAGAATGACGGATTGTTATTCTTCGGTGAAATATTTGCAATTTTTCCATCATCAAACTGGGATACTCTGCACTCTGCGAGCCATTTTCTCATTACCGGATAGGCATCCATAAGATACAGTCCTGTATGGGCAAATACTCCCATATCCCCAGTCCAGGCTGCCCGTTCTCTTGTAGGACAATCGGTAGGAACATCACAAAAGTTGGATTTCTGGCTCCAGATACTGTTTTGCACCAATCTGTTAATATCGTCATTTCCACATGTAAAAGTTGTCAGTGTATCCATCTTTGAATACACTGCGATCGCAGTAAATGATGCATCTGAGAGGTCAATCACGGTATCAGCCTTTGCATATCGGAATCCCCATATAGAAAACTTTGTCTTATAGTGATTTTCTCCCTCTGCACATGTATACACAACCTGCTGTTTCGTGCCACCTTCTTTATGACGTTTTCTGTCCTGAAAATTTTCCTGCGTGAAATTACCATTTTCGTCTAAAGTCTCTCCATGTGTCAGGACAATTGTATCTCCTTCATGGGCATTCAGTGTAAACTCCACATATCCTGCAAGATTCTGTCCAAAATCTATAACCGTCTCTCCATTTGGCGTCGTTATAATCTTTCCCTTAAAATACTCCATTTCACATACAGGAACACAATCAGAACATATCAACTGATCAAAAGAAAAATCCTCCACCTTTACCTCATGGTACTCTGACACCTCAGCCAGTCTTGCATCCACAATTTCCCCCTGCTGCATATCATTTTGACGTATGGCACCATTTTGTGAAGCCTCCCATGTTTCATCCGAAACACATACAGCCCTGCCATCTGCCTCAAGCTGAAACAGCAGGGCAATATCTGTACCATAAATATTCCTGTCTCCATCTACTCCAGAGACACTTCTGTACCAGCCATCACCAAGAATCACTTCTACTTCATTTCTGCCCTCACATAAAAGTCCTGACACATTATAGGTCTGGTATGCAAGTCTCTTATCATAATTATAGCTGCCTGGTGCAAGCACAAAATCCCCTGCTCTTTTTCCGTTAATCCAGACTTCATATAAACCATGGGCAGTTACATACAATCTTACACTTTTATTTAGGATTTTTTCATCACATTGAAAATGTGTTCTCAGATAGCTGGCTGGCTTATGTGCCTCCGGATTACATTCAGACTCTGGATTTATCCATTTTGCCATCCAGTCAGACTTATCTAACAACCCCATTTCAAAAAAGGCTTCCTCACTCCACTCACCAGCTTCATCCCTTTCGTCCCATAGTCGTATTTTCCAGGATATACGCTGTCTGCTTTTCAGCTCCAACGGACAATACGTATGCATACTGTCCGACTTTACCCGGCTACTGTCCCAAACCACACAATTTTCATCCATAGCCACGATCTCATATGCGGTCTGTCTCCTGCCATCTGCACAATTCCATGACAGATATGGCTCCTTTATATCAATTCCTATGGGATTTATCATATGTTCTGTTCTTAAATTAATTGCTCGCATAATTTTTCCTCATGTATATTTAAACAGTTCCAATATGTTCATTCAAAAATTTTGCAGATGCCTCAAATGATTTTATCGGCGACTTATCTATCCAGTTTTTGTGACTTTCCAGCACGACCGCCTCCACTCCTGACGACAACGCCTGCCCACATAAGGCTTCAAGATTCATGTTACCATATCCAAGTTCACAGCTGTCTGACTTAAGAATCGGTGTCATTACAGGCTTTGTAAGCTTTGTTCCTCTGTCATTAATGTGGTACAGCTTCATTCTGCTGCCCAGCATTTTCATAACATCCAGTGCGCACACACCAGCCTCTGTCGGCCAGTAAGAGTCAAACTCAAAACCTACATATTCTGGATCTGTATTTGAGATAATATATTCATACGCATTCTGTCTGCCATCCACTTTTTGAAATTCGTAATTATGATTGTGATATAAGAGATTTATACCCTCTGCTTTCAGTTTTTTTCCAGCTTCATTGAGCCTTTTACACAGGTCTGTAACCTGCGTCTTATCGCGATAATCAAAGCGGTACATTCCTGTAATAACAACATTGGTGGTATTGTATTTTTCTGCTTCCCTCACTGTCTTGGCAAGTTCTTTTTCTATACCACCTAAATCCTTATGCAGACTGACAACAGAAAGTCCTGCCTCCTTCACCAGCTTTGCCCAGTCAAGATTGCCTCCTTTTCCTGTAGGCATGCCCGCAGCTTTCGTGAGCATCCGCACCATAAATGGGGTAGGATTAACCATAAAGCTGTTTAGTTCGATTCCATTATATCCGGCATTTACCATCGCCTGCAGTGTCTCTTTTGCCTTTGCTTCACTGCCTGTCACTGTTCCAAGCATAATCTGTTGTACTGCTTTGATCGCCATGAATTTTCTCCCTGTTTTTCTTATCTTACAAATTTTCTACAAACTGAAGTTTTTCCTTCCGTAATTCCATTTTCATTAAATGTATCCACTCTTACATAGTAAGATTCTCCGTCAACAAGAGCTCCTATTCTCTTTTTCGTGTCATATGTGAGATAGCTGTGATACAGCTTATCTGGTTTAAGTCCCCAGAGAATATTGTATCCTGTCGTCCCATCCGCTTCATCCTTCTCCTGTGAATCAATCACAATCTCCATGTCTATTCCGGAGATTCTTTCGACTTCGTATGAGACTTGTTCCGGTAAGCTGCCTTTACCTTTACCAAACACTCTCAAACCACTGACACATGGCTTTTGACCGTAAGGTACTTTCATATCAGACAACCTTATGTAGCGAACCTCGATGCCGTTCTCATATACTAAAAAGTCATGGCTTAAATCCGTATCTGCTTTTGTCTTATCTTCTAATACAAAGAAATTTTCCCCATCCACAGAACCCTCTAAAAGGTACTGGGTAGCAATATCTGCTTCCTCAATATATCTTGCCTGCGTTGTTCCTCTAATCTGACCAGGAACAGGAATATTTATTTCATCATCTGCAAAATTAATCTGAATCGCATGCACATCCATAGCTTTTCCCAAATCCATCATCAGCCATTCTTTTCTATCGGACGATGAAGCCTGCCACCAGTTCTGCACATTTTCATTGCAGGCAAGTTCTGGCGATTTTCCTTCTGTATAGGATGACGCTGTCATTTTCTTACCATAAGATAACAGCATCCACTCTGGGTTTTCCCATATATCATTTTCTTTATTATCTGATACATGAACCGGCCAGTCCCCATACCTCTGATTACAGCACAGTTCACCTTCCTCATCATATGCAGCCTTCCAAATACCAACTCTTCTCTCAAAATCATGGTTTACGCTGATCCGCATTGTAGCCGCATGCCACAGATTCCCCTTATAATCCTCCATCGTAGAACCATGACCGGCACCTGGCATAAATCCACCCGGATGATAGGAATATGGATTGTTTTTTGCCGGTGTGAATGGTCCTAACGGCTTGTCTGAGACATATACTCCATCTCCATAGGTATTATACTGTGTACCGGCAAATGCATACTGCAGATAATATCTGCCTTCATGCTTATCCATCCAGGCACCCTCAATATAAGGTTTATCTGTGAACATTCCCCTGATCATCGGGATATACATTTGCGGGATCTGCTCCACAGGTGTCCCCTGGGATTTCATGAAATTGTCAAAACAGGCGTCCACCTCTTCCTTTGAGCGTGGCAGCTTACCGTTATCATCACCAATCCGCTCATATCCATATTTATAAGGATCGGCATATATCAGTTCTTTTTTCTCTCCCTTTGGATTCATGGTCTGTGGGTCTAACTCCACTCCCCACATAGGGGTCTCATTTGAACAGCCCCAGTAAAAATAAACCTTTCCATCATCATCCACAAACAGATTCGGATCCCAGAAATCAAAGGTTCCCTCTATCTTCTCATATGGTCCGTTTAAGATATCTTTTGTGCGGTACCTGTCGCATTTTTCCCCTTTTTTTGAGGCACAGAAATATACATATTCCCCCATCACACGCACATCCGGCGCATAATCATACAACGGAAGTTCTGATGGCAGTTTATGATTTTCCCATTTTACCAGATCATCCGAAACCCATACACCAAGAGTCATGGATGCAAATATGTAATATCTGCCTTTAAACGTTATCATGGATGGGTCTGCTGCTTCGCGGCAGACAGCAATTCCGTTTTTCCTCTGATCCGCATTGAACTGATATCTGTAATTTATATTTACCGGATTACAATAATACTTCATTTATTTTCACTCCATATATTTTCCAAGTTATAGTTGTCCCAGAAAATAGAGACTTTTTTTCGGCATACGCTTCATGGTGGATCTGTCTACTGCTATCAGTCCGAATTTCATTGAAAAGCCCTTTTGCCACTCAAAATTGTCCAGCAGCGACCAGTGGCAATAGCCTATCACCGGTATATGATCCGCAATACATGCTTCCACTCCCTTTGCTGCCTCATCAATAAATGCAACCCTTCTGGTATCGTCCTCTGTTGCTATGCCATTCTCTGTGACCATGATCGGCATATTTTTCTTCCCAGCTTTTGTATACTCCTCATGCACTCTTCTGATCACATGTTCCAATGCCTGTGGATAAAATTCATACTCCATCTGTGTAATCTCTGCCCCCTCAGGCACAGGACATATTCCATCTGGTCCAATAAGGCTTCTGGTATAATTCTGAAGTCCAAAAAAATCATCATCCTTTATATAGGGAAGATAATGTGTAAATTCCTCCTCCCACTCATGCTTTGCAGCTGCATCTCCACCATCAACAGCCTGAATATCATGAAGTGACAATGACAAGCCTATCAAAAGTTCTGGATGAACCTTTTTCATCGCATCTCTTGCAGCCTGATGCGCACGCATTACAAGGATATCTCCTTCTGGTGTTCTTGCACTGACAAAGATCTGCGGTTTTTTTGTTCCAAAAACTTTTTTGTTTTCAAATCCCTGCCAGAACATATTTTTCAGCATTTTATTAAAATTCATGCCAACCTGAGCGGTGCCTTCCATGTTCTTATCTTTTTTACTCTTTTTTCCTTTCCTGCGCTTCGCCATCATCTGACGCTTATAACGCTCTGCAATCGCAGCTACCTGAAGTCCCATATTTGCTTCATTGATTGTGATGACATAATGCATGAGGTCTCCAAGTTTTTCTGCCACATATGCACAGTATCTTACAAAATACTTTACGGTTGACTCACTTTCCCATCCGCCTTTTTGTATCAGCCATACTGGTGATGTAAAATGCATCATGGTAACAACCGGTTCTATTCCATGATTCCTGCAGCATTTGAGCACCTTTCTGTAGTGCTCTGTTTCTGCTTCATCAAATTTTCCCTCTTCCGGCTCTATACGTGCCCACTCTATGGAAAATCGATAAGTATTCAGCCCAGCCTCTGCCATCAGACGGATATCCTCCTCATAACGGTTATAATGGTCAACTGCGTTTAAAGATGGCTCATTAAAGTTCGTATGCTTTAAGTGCTCCATTGCCCAGTAATCACTGTTTGTATTGCTGCCCTCTACCTGGTGCGCCGCAGTTGACGCACCAATCATAAATTTGTCTGGAAATCTGCTCATTTCATCTGACCTCACTTCACTGCTCTCTCTCAATTAACTACCATAATTTTCCATTTAAAGAACCTTATTTCTTTGGAATCTTTCCAAGTGCTGCTGCAAGCATCTTCGCCTGCTCTCCATCTGCATCGATTCCTCCCTGTGCCAGAAGTTTCTTTAACGGCTGTCTTGCAATCATAGCCATCATTGTCTCTGGTATCTTTACATTCTTACCCATACCTCCAGCCACTGAACCCTGCATCTGCTTCATCATCTGCGCAAGAAGTGCCGCTCCCGCCGGTACAGCCTGAATCTCTGCCATCGTGCTGTTTAACGAGAGATATCCGCCTTCTTCCTTTTCAGACTCTTCCTGTGGTTCTTCAAACCAGTTACAAACCTTTGTGGCATCCATAAAATACGCCGGATTTGGTTCACTGACCTTTTGGATCGTCATTTCATCGCTTAATGCCTCATGATCTGTACAGACAGCTTTTATCGTATGCTCTCCACAGATTGGAACCTCAAATTTAAATATATGCTCACCTTCCTGCTCCCCAAAGAGTTTTCCATCCACATAGAGGGCTATCCTTTTCTGGTTAGAGTAAACCTTAATCTCTGTGACCGTTTCTATACGGTCTGCATATCTTCTTCCGCAAAGATGAACGAACGGTTCATCGCTCCACCATGCCTTGTAAATATAGTAAGCATCCTTTTTCTCTTTTCTGTCAAAGGTGATAAGTCCCTTGTGATTTTTACCAGGGTCGCCCGCCTCATCTCGTCCTGCAGCAGCAAATTCAAACATATTCCATACATAGGTGCCCCACAGGTATGGTCTTTGGGAAATCATCTCAAGCATATGCTCATGGTACACTGCCATATAGCTTTCTGTATAATCACCTTTTTGCGGCTTTGGTGACTGCAATTTAATTACCGAATCAGCACCATACTCTGTCAGTCCGATCACTGTATCCGGATGTTCTTTGTGGAACTGGTCAAAAAATGCATCATTGTCTTCCATCTCCCCCACATACCATCCATAGTAGAGATTATAGCCTCTGATATCCGGGAGACTTACAAGCGGACTGTCTGTCTCAAGCATAAACAGATTTGCCATTGCAGATACGCGGCTCTGATCCATTCTGTGAATCATATCGTTTAATATTCTATGATTTTCTAACAGATCCTCCGTTACCCCCTGTAAAGATATTTCATTTGAGATAGCCCAGCAAATAATAGACGCATGATTATAGTTCTGGACAATCAGTTCTTTCATCTGTGAGATCGTGTTTTCTCTTCCACCATCCATATGTACTGTGATATACGGTATCTCAGCCCATGCCACAATTCCTTTTTCATCGCACAGATCATAAAAATACTGGTCATGCTGATAATGTGCAAGCCGGATTGAATTAGCTCCCACTGACAATATCAGCTCCATATCTTCCTCATGCATCTCTTTTGTAAGTGCATTTCCAACGCCCATCCTGTCTTGATGGCGTGATACTCCCCTGAGCGGATAGCTCTCTCCATTCAGGAAAAATCCTTTTTCAGGGTCAAAGTAATAGTTCCGGCATCCAAATTTTGTGGTAACTTCATCAATTATATCACCGTTTTTCTTAAGTTCTGCTGCCGCTGTATATAAAAATGGATCTTTTAATCCATTCCACAGATGAGGATTATCAATGATAAGCGTTCCTGTATAATGTCTGATTCCACAAAGTGCGTCCTCATCATAAATTGTCTGTGTGTCATCTTCCGGGATATAAAGTGTTACACTCTGCGAACCAGAATCTCCATTTACCAAAACACTGATCTCATCTGCATCACCACATACATATGCATCAAATCTGACCTCTGCGCTGCCATCCTCTTTCACTTCTGGTGTCACATAAAAACCTTTTCCACCATAATAATCAAGGTCAAAATGGTTCTTTGGCACAGTGATAAGCCTCACATCCCTGTAT
>ULOQ01010123.1_pt1 | contig 12362 bp, 8 predicted proteins | sample 1952741 | NCBI WGS metagenome assembly ULOQ01 (sample SAMEA4835608, study PRJEB28245) | human gut metagenome | biome: gut microbiome; material: fecal sample | place: Denmark | collected 2008
TCCGTAAAATCGGAACTGGCGAAAATAAATAAGAGGCAGAATGATATTATCCGTTTCATTCGTCACTATGAGGAAGAGCAACTGAATCCAATGATACGGGCAACAAATTCTATCGCTTTGCGTTTTGATGTTATCGGCAAAACTTTAGAAACTCTTATTCTCTCTCAACTGGAAGCCAGTCAGGAGAGACAAACAGCCGTACTAAAAAAGTTAAGTGAGCAGTTCTGTAATCATGCCGATGTGATAAACAATCAGTCCAAACAGATAAACGCACTCTATCAGATACATCAACGAGATTATAAAAAGTTACTTCACCTGATACAACTCTATTCGGAACTTTCTGCTTGTGGTGTGATGGATAGCAAAAGGAAAGAGAGTCTAAAGGCTGAAATTATCAATCTAATAAATACATAGAGCCATGCACATAGATTTTACTCCACCTACTAACGGAACATACAATAATTCAGGAAGTAGCCGACGACTAGCTAATTATCTGGAACATGAAGATTTGGAACGAATGGAAAAAGGAATCTATACCGAAGGCTTTTTCAATCTGACAGAAGATAACATCTATAAATCAAAGGTTATAAAGGATATAGATGCAAATATCGGCCAACTCCTAAAAACAGATGCTAAGTTTTATGCTATCCATGTCAGTCCATCTAAAAAGGAGATTCAAGCAATGGGTAATACAGAGCAGGAGCAAGCCGAAGCCATGAAACGTTATATTCGTGAAGTATTTATTCCCGAATATGCTAAGAATTTCAATAAAGAACTATCTGCTACAGAAATAAAGTTTTATGGTAAAATTCACTTTGATCGTAGCCGTTTAAATAATGAATTGAATATACACTGCCATTTGATTGTGAGCCGAAAAGACCAAGTAAATAAAAAGAAGCTGTCGCCACTAACAAACCATAAAAACACCAAGAACGGAATAATCAAAGGAGGTTTTGATCGAGTAAACTTGTTCCTGCAATTAGAACAAGGCTTTGATAAACTATTCAATTACAATCGCCAACCCAAAGAGTCATTTACCTATCGCAACACTATGACGAATGGCTCTATTTCAGAACAATTTAAACTACAAGAACTAGATTCTCAATCATGTGAAAGAAAAATAGCAATAAGCCAAGATAGCAATCAAGAAAACTTGTTTTCAGTCAATCTTGAAAATAAGGAAGCAAGTAATCAAAAAGATAGCCAAGTCTATAACACATTTAATATCTTTGGCTTAGCGGGAACATACAGTTCTTTTTCTGAAGAACAAATTCTAAAACGTCCCAAGAAGAAGAAAAAGCGTAAGTTATAGACCTTTAGTTCCTACATTCTTAAGAACTTCCTCATGCACTCAACCAAATCAGAAGAATATTTATTGCCAACATGAAAGATACTCAAAAAAAACGCTTAACTTTGTGAAACATATGGGAATATACAAAACCCTATGTCAACAAGGTCTGTTTTTTGTATACAAAGGGTCAGGCTTGATATATATAGTTTCATTTTGATAAGATCGCTATAACAGAATTAATAAATGGTAATATCAGAAAAAAAAATAAAGAGAAATATAAGATCTATTAGCAGCGAAGTGCTTAATGGAGAGAATTATAACAGAAGTGATTTCGCTCGTAGTCTTCTCAATTATCCGGCTATGATGGTCCCATCGGTTCAAGAACCAATAATAGAAGAACTTTCAGATGTTTTAAATAATGAAGTTTCGTTACTAGACCCATTTATGGGAGCCTCAAATACTTTAGTGACAGGTATGAAATATGGCATGAATGTTTTTGGACAAGATATAAATCCATTATCATTATTATTGAGCCAAGTAAAAACAACCTATTACTTAAAAGAAGAACTTGATGAAGCTGAAGCAAGAATTATCAATTCTATTAAGTGAATATCTATAATTACCACCTATCAGCAAACCTCTCAGTATTCCATACATACCACTCGCTTTATAATTCTTAAAATCCTTTTTCCGATTCACTTGAAGATAATAATATTGTGCTTCCAATGCCACAGGACCATATCCTGCTATCATCTCCGGTGTAAATTTTATCAGGTTCTTTGCATCCGGAATCAAGGCATTCACAGCTCTGACTTTTGCAATACGCGTCGGAAAATTAGCCCCCAAGTCAAAGCTAGTATGGTCAAGTGTCGGTTCACTATTGTATCTAGGTGTTTCGTAAGCACCGGAAATACCCAACTGAAACAATCTCCCTGTATCATGTAAAGGACGATAGACCAAGCGGCTCATAGCACCATAACCCATTTTACCCAATTCATTGGATTTCTTCTTAAGAGCCTCGCTCTCCACATGAACACTAGCTGTACCGAAAAAATCATTTTTGTCATACACAAACATAGCTCCCATCAGCCGGCTGTTGAAAAAAGCCTCATTACTTGCCGGCTCCTCCATGGTTACTTTCATAGACGAACTAGTAGAACTTTGAAGCCCGAACTGATGTACAAAATTCCCTACACGTAATAACGCATGTGAGGAAAATTGTCTTTCTACAAATATGTCTTTTAAACTGACCTTTCCATACGCATAGCCTATATCCACTTTCGCTTTATATTTTCCATAGGTTGCTTTTACACCTATCCGGGCATCAGGAATCGCTACACCATCTACAAAGTTTTTATTATCTGAATGAAACAAGCCTCCATCCATTAAGATTCGTCCCGTAGGACGTATTTGCAAGACTGATTGTTCCTGTGCATTTACCTGTACGGAGAGCAATATCAGGAGAAAGACTCCTAATGATACAAGATTTTTCATAATATACAGTTTTAATGGTAACCATCTAAGTGCCTTGTCAATCGGTCTCTGATTTTTGTCATACTGAGGGCAGTGAAGAATCTGTAAGGCCACACAATGAAAGCAATCAACCAGATTCTTCCTCCCATCAGCACCCGGTCAATAGTCATGCTTTTAGGATTAGCAAAAACGCTTGTCCGGTTCATCTAAGAAAAACATTACATTAAATAGTTACGGCTTATGGTTAAGTTATAGGGGATTATTTTTTGGAAACAGACTGAACGAGTCCTGCTTTTTGCAGCTTGGAAAACTCATCTTTCGCCTTATTAAGCTGTTTCACAAAAGCATCGTTGGCATGGAGACGGGCAACAACAGCACTAGCCACAATTCGGGCAGCATCCACATCACTTTGGAAATGATACCCACAAATAACACGACTCTGTCCCATTTCAAATCCTCTTTTCAGAATCTCATTCTGCCTGTCAGGATTGACTTCTGCCAAAACAAGGGCAGTAGCCCATCCTATGGCTGTATGTCCCGAAGGATAGGAACCATTCGTTGAAAGTTCTTCCTGCTGTTCGGGATTACAAGTCATTTCATTGAAAAAACTAAAAGGACGTACACGCATATAATACTCTTTAGCATGACGGGTAGCCAAATCTCCGGCATCCTCTCTCATATTAATAATGAGCCTATACAGTTCTGGTGTTTTATCCCTCGTTATTTCAATACCAAAAGCCTCCGAAAAGGCAAAGGGAACGCCATCACCATTTACACGGGCATCACTGGCAGCTTGTTCACCCCGAGGAGTATCCCTTTGCAATTTCCCCCAGTCGTAACGGGCTTTGTCATACAAGAACAAAATACTTCCGGCTTCAGGAGGAGGAGGCAGCAACTCCAGACTATTGGCAACCTCAGATTCTTCCAAATAATAAAGTTCGGGATTGGTTCTTCTATCCTTTATTTTTTTCTCTTGTGCAAAGATGTTTAATGAAACGGCACAAAACACTAGAAGTAAGGCAAACTTTGTTTTCATGATAAAAGTTTAGTTTAAACGGTTAATTAATAAAATTCAATTGGTTTTTCGAAAAACATTTTAATCATCTACGGAACATACGACAGACAATCAGAGTGTCCGCATCTGACGGAAACAAAAGTAGTGTTTGAAATTATCCCGAAAATACCTTTTTAATCCCGTTTCTTCCTTTTATATGACCAAAACATCCTAGAAGAGAAAAGGAGAGAAAAAGGAGAGAAAAAGGAGAGCCGGAAGTGTTTCAGCACTTCCGGCAAAAAAGCCATTCCTTATAATAAAACAGATACACGAAACCGGCTCTACGAAATACAGTAAATTGAGATAACTCTAAAGATGAACTTATTTTCTTCTTGAACTGATACGGTCATAAAGCAGATTGATGACTTTACAATCAAACTCCCCCTCAGGATAAAGTTGTTCTATTTCTTTCCTTACATTATACTTATGTCTTGTTACCGTTGCCTGATCTACATCCAGCACTCTTGAAATAATAGTAGCATCAATATCTTCTATCATCAAAAGTATCGTTATAAAATATCTTTCTTTTCCCCTTCGTTTCATAAAGGATAATTTACCCAATTCAGGATATTTGTCAGCAAAATCCAAACACACCTGTTTCAGTTCCTGACGCATCTTATCCTCTCCCTCTGTTTTTCTGTATCCCAAGGCATCAAACAGGGTCTTGACTTTTTTGGCAACCTCATGAACATCCATTTCCAGTTCCTCCCCATTCATCCCGACATCATCCGGATTTATCCTTTTTTTATCCATCAGTGCTTTCCGAGTTTCTCTTTTCCGTCTTTTCAAAAGGAAAAGAGCAAGAAAAGCCGATAGCAGCACTGCTATTGACAGGATGATATACAGCGCATAGGACATCTCTTCTTTTTCTATCAAGATAGGAAGCAAGCCTGATTTACCATCAAAAAGGAATAATCCTGACTTACATCCCAAAACCGCTTTCCGTCCATTGACGGCAATACAAGGCTTGCTAAAAGCCAAATCGCAGAATAATGGTTCTGGAACACCGGCATCATCCAATCCCTTAAAACTCATGCCATAATAATAGAGTATGAAAAAGCCCTCATTAGGATTCTTTTCAAGAGCTCCCGATATTGATTTCACATGTTTCACTGGCAGCAAGGTCGCATTTTCCTCATTAACGATTCCCAACGAGGTATTCAAGTATTTATTTCTACCATTCACTATCACACCATAAACACTCTCATACCCTGATAAATCACGTATCTGCCAGAAAGATTCCTGCGGCCTGTTTAAAGGCCTTCCATACAATCCTTTGTTCAAGGTCGTTACATAAATACTGTCCTCATTCTCACAAATTCCGGTAATATAAGCGTCGATAGTATCTTTCTCCCCCTTATCTGACACGACCGGAATAGAAGTTACAATATGGTCCTGCTGTTCATCTATAATACCTAAATATTCCCTAGTACCCACATAAAGACAATGTTCCGCGGTGGAATAATAAAGAGAAGTGATATTATTCTGCTCTTTCGTGTTACTGAACTGCAAAAGACACTCCGCTCTATTGCTTTTAATCTTATAAAGTTTCTTACGCGTAGCAAGAAAGAAAGTATTAGGACTGGTTTCCAAAAATTTTATAATATCATTACCCACAATATCCAAACCTTCAATCTTTCCTAAAGACTTTGATTTGAATTCCGGATGATTATAGACGAACTTATACAGATGTAAACGAAGATCATCGGTAATAAAGAAAATGGAGTCTCCCGTCCTTTTATCACTAACCGCCAATACATTATTGTCTAAATCTGCCGAGTTCTGCCGCAAGGCAAAAGAAAGCATAGCCTCTTTACATGCCAGATGCAGAAAGTCTTTCCCCATAAAGCCTATCTGTCTGGCGATAGTACTGACTCCATTCGGCAAATCATATTTTAAAGTGTAACCGTCTTTAACATAAAGTATAGAATTAGCACTGATAAACCATTCATCCTTGTCGGGGCCTTGAGCATACAAGTAGCACCGTCCTTTGTGTACAAACGTCTTTTTTCCATCGGGAGCTATCTTGAAAACCGAATTTTCCAACAAAGCATATACCGTATCATTATAAACACTGACATTGGTAACCAGAGAATCTATAACAGGTCGTTTAAAATCCGTTTCAAGATTACGGACAACGAACAACCCCTGTTCACTAGCCACATATAGTCTTTTTTCCTTTATCACGACCTTGTTCACCCCACAGTTTTTACTACATTTCCCTAGTTGAATGGGAGTAAGTTCATGAGATGTGGAACCATCTTTCAAATTCAATCTAAACAGTCCATTACTAGTCCCCACATACAAACACTGTTTATCATCATCCAAAGTCATACTATATACCGAATAATTCATCCTCTTATTTTTTATGTAGTAAGTCTGGGTCTGCTGAGAGGATTTAGCCAGCAGCTTCAAACCAGCATCTCTTGTTCCCACAAACAGAGAATCTTCACTATATTCCAATATATCATATATACGCCGGTTGCTATTAATGGAATAGGTCTGGCAATTATTATTCACTTTTTCTATGATACAACCGTCTTCCTGACCAATATAAAGTTTATCCGCATCTGCTGTCGAACGGCTGATACATGATATAGGAGCGTCAAATGTATTGATATTGCAAGTGAGCTTTATAGGTTTCGGGACAAGTGCATCCTTGCAGCCTGTCAAACAGAACAAGGCTAATATAAAAAGAAAGTACAGGCTTTTTTTCATATTCAATTTTACTCATTTAAGTGATATCGATTAAACAAAGGCTTTCTACAATCAATCAAAAAGTTGAATGTCCGTTATGTTTATGCAAATATAATACGTTTTCTCAAAATCCGGAAGGTTCTTAACAGATTATTAGTTAATTCCTTCATATGCCCTCTATATACAAAAGAAGTTATGTCAAAACCCAGATGATTCTCTCACCCGGCTTAACATAACTTCTCCTGAAATAAAAAAATATATTAATCTGATTTATTTCAACAGTACTCCTATCTCACCAACAGCAGTTACTGCCTTATTATTTATTTCGGTAACAGGCTCCAATTTAAAATAACGGGCCGGATAAGTCTTTCCGAAACGTACAAAATAAGGAACAGGATTATGCATGATATTACTGAATTCACCTGTAGCGTCACACTTCATCCAATCCTTACCATTCCGGCTGACATAAAAGTTGTATTTATAGATAGTGCCAGTCAGATCCTCCTCCTGTGCAGGAGCATAACTAAAACCGGCTATTTCCACTTCTTTACCCATATCAACCACCAAGGGAGTTAAAGTTTCGGTTTTCCAAACAGTTTCCTGTTTTCCATCAATGGCTGCGGCTGCATCCATGCCCACTGTTTTCCAACCATCCACCGGGACATCACTCAAGGTTACTTTCATTGTTTTATCAACCAATGGTTCAGCATAATACAAGCCGATGTTACTGATATTGACGGTTCCACGAGCACCCGTAATTGTCACTCTAACCTTTTCGGCATAACTATCTGAGAAAGGCAACAACCGTTTATATCCCACCGTAGTTCCCTCACCCACATGATGCCATGCGCCATTGGCAAACACTTCTACTGTAAAACCTTCCACACGCTGGCCTTTTGTAATATCCTCCTGAATTAAGAAAGTATTAACAAGTGTATTCTTCCTCACCTTATATTCTTTCGTATCTCCTACTTTGGCTGTCCATATTCTATTTCCCTTCTCAACTTTATTATCGGCAAAGGTCTTTTTTATATATTCCGTCAACTCCTTGATACGTTTCACATCATTCTCGTGCATCAAACCACGTTTATCGGGTGGAATATTCAGCAACAAAACAGAGTTACAGCCCACAGAACGATAATAAATATTCACCAAGTTGGCAAGTGAACGAACTTGATTATCCTGTTCGGCATGATAGAACCATCCCGGACGGATAGAAACATCAACTTCAGAAGGATACCAGAACAAATCCGATGCTTTAGATACCAATTCACGGCTTCCCAAATCCTTGGACATAGCATTTATGCCCAATCTCTTATAGACTTCATCAGAACCCAGATAAGAATTAGGCATCAAAGCCGTTGCACTCCATTCCGTGGTACGTCCCAATCCACCTTCATTACCTACCCAACGCACATCATCGCCCATGATAGCGGTAACTGCCTTAGGTTGAAGACGACGGATAGTCTTCAAAATAGCGTCCCAATCATATTCCTGCTTCTTTCCGTTAGGTCCTTCGCCATTAGCTCCATCAAACCATACCTCGTGCACTTCTCCATAATTGGTAAGCAGTTCAGTCAGCTGTTCGATGAAAAACTTATTATAAGCTTCTCCTTGTCCGTAACATTCCGCATTACGATCCCAAGGAGAAAGATAAACTCCGAATTTCAATCCATACTTGTCACAAGCTTTGCGGAGCTCCTGTACCACATCCCCTTTTCCGTTTTTCCATGGAGAAGAAGCAACCGAATGCTTGGTTGTCCGGGTAGGCCACAAACAGAAACCATCGTGATGCTTGGCAGTAATGATAGCCATTTTGAAGCCACCTTCCTTCAGAGCTCTTACCCATTGTTCACAATCCAATTCGGTAGGATTGAAAATGGCCGGATCTTCTTTACCATCTCCCCATTCACGACCTGTAAAGGTATTAATACCAAAATGAAGGAAACAAGTGAATTCCATTTGTTGCCATGCCAACTGTTGCGGTGTAGGCACCAAGCGGGAAGCCATATCTATCTTCTGTGCCGTAGTCGCTCCTGCCGGAAAAGCTACGTGTTTCTCATAATACTCCTGTGCCTGAGTTCCCAGAAAAGCACAAAGTAAGGCTGCGGTTAGAATCGTTTTTCTCATTTTTCTTTATTACTAGGTTATTTTAATGGACAAATCATAAACTCAAACGTATGCTTCTCCACCGGAACACGATATGGCGGCAATACCCCCGGACCACAAGTCGCAGTACCTACCCCCGACTGTTCCGCATCTAAGTGAACATTTATAATCCCTGTTCTCTCAAGTTTATTAATATGAGTAGCTTTATCTACATTAGAATCCGTAAATGGAATAACACAGAACTGAAACACTTTATCCGAACGGAAAGACAAACCTTCTCCTGCCTCATCCGCCAATTCCATCCAACGCACATCCGTACGATTTCCTGTAGCCTGGGGCTTCACATAATAATGGAACATACGTTCTGCATCTGTATGGTAAATTCCGATACATCCAGACTGATTACGGTCTATATAAGTTTCATGTTCACCACGTCCCAAATAAGAAACCTTGTTATAGGCATACGGCATTTCAAATGCCAGGCCCACTCTAGCCAATGAAGTAACAGCAGAAGTATCCGGCAAGAAAGTTGTCTTTACTTTTAATGCACCATTGCTCTGCAAGGTATATACAAAGGTAGCCATTCCCAACTTTACGCCTTTAGCATTCCATAACTCTACTTCCGCTTTACCACCTGTTTCAGATGCTTTGACAAAAGTAGCTTTTTGAATCATATTATCCAAACCTTCTTTCCTCCAAACTTTGGCTCCTCCTGTTTTTTCCCTGCTGTCATTGTCCGTAACAGGACGATAAAGGCTGAGAACTACAGGAGATGAAAGCATCTCTTTACCTTTATATATATAAGAGCGTAAAGCGCCGGTTGCAGGATCAATATCTATCTTCACCTTATCAGCCAATTTGATTTCCGGCGCACGATACCCTTTATTGGCAGACAGTACAAACTGGTCATAGGCCACTTCGTCATGAGTTCCAATAAAGGGAGTTGCCTTATCAGGCGTCCAAGACAGATTCAAATAAGCCTCACGAATCGTAGAAGGCAACTTTACAGCACCCAAAGAGAATGTTACAGCCTCATGAGGGGCACAGTCTGCTTTTCGAGTTCCTTCTGCTATCACTTTCCCATCATCCCCCATGACCTGCCAGTGCAACGTATAGGCATTCAAATTGGTAAAGTCATACCAGTTCTTGACTTCCACTGTCAGCTTCTTAGGATCGGTCAGTGCCGATTTGATATATTGATACTCCTTCTTCACTTCAATGAGGTGCGGATGCGGTTCGCGGACTGCATTGACCAACCCGTTACAACAGAAATTGCCAAAACTGGGCACATCCTTCGGACCATAATCCCCACCATAACTCCAATACCATTTACCATCCTTATCTATCTCGCGGAAAGATTGATCCACCCAATCCCAGATACAACCTCCCTGAACAATCGGTTCGGTTTCGAATACATGCATATATTCCTTTAATCCTCCGCCACTATTACCCATAGTATGCAGATACTCTGTCATGATGAAAGGACGATAAACTTTAGGTTCTGTCTGGCGGGCATAGGCCATGAGTTCTTCCACGCTGCGATACATACGGCAATAGATATCGGTATTATAATTCTGTTCGGCCCGTTCATATTGTACAGGACGACTTTTCTCCACTGACTTCATCCAGTCATATGTACGTTCGAAGTTAATACCGTTTCCGGCTTCATTCCCCAATGACCAGATGACGATAGCCGGATGATTCTTGGAACGCTCATACATACGTTGGGTACGATCCATGTGGGCAGGCAACCAAGTGGAATCTTTGGCCAATGAAGCAGGTCCATACCCCATGCCATGCGATTCAATATTAGCTTCATCTATCATATAAAGTCCATAACGATCACAAAGCTGATACCAATAAGGATGGGTAGGGTAGTGCGAATTGCGGACCGTATTGATATTATGCTGTTTCATCAATTTGATATCTTTTTCCATCAGTTCCTTGCTTACAGTCCGTCCTAATTGGGAATGTTCATGACGGTTCGTTCCCTTTACCAAAACCGGCACACCATTGATGCAAAAACGTCCGTCCTTAATTTCCGAAGTGCGGAAACCTACTTCACATCCGGTAAGTTCCGTTACTTTACCTGTTACATCTTTCAATTCCAAGATCAGTGTATAAAGATTCGGATGCTCAGCACTCCAGACTTCCACATCCGGCAAACTTTGTTCATCCAACTTCAAGAAATGGCTCAATCCCTTCGATTTGATAGGATATTCACCTTGCAGAACCGCCTTACCGGTTTTATCTTCCAGTCGGTAAGCAAAGGTAGTCATGGAAGTAGAAGGCCCTTCAATGGTAGCTTCCAAACCGAAAATACCTTCTTTATATTGTTGTTTGTCTAAAGAAGAGGTTACTTTATAATCGGCTATATACTGTTTAGGAGTGCTGTAAAGATACACATCACGTTCAATACCACTCAACCGCCACATATCCTGGCACTCCAAATACGATCCGGCGCTCCAACGGTAAACCTCCAATGCCACCGTATTCTCACCTTTCTTCAATTTATCAGTGATATCCCATTCGGCCGGTGTCTTTGAACCTTGATTATAGCCCAACAGATGTCCGTTCACCCAAATATAGTAAAAAGAAATCACTCCTTCACAACAGATAACCACACGGCGGTCTTCCCAATCGGCAGGAATTGTAAAGGTACGTCTGTAGGAACCGACTTCATTCTCTTTATATGGAACTAAAGGCGGATTCTTTTTAAAATGGAACAGTTTGTCATCGAACTCATAGGTTTCGTTTACATAAATAGCTGTTCCATATCCTTGGCGTTCCCAATTGCCGGGAACCTGAATATCCGCCCATCCTCCTGTATAAAACTCCGGTTTATAAAAATCCTTCGGACGGTTATCGGGATTCTTTACCCAATGGAATTTCCAACTACCGTTCAGACTCATATAATAAGGAGAAGATTCATAATCTCCGTTACGGATATCAGATATGGTTTGATAAGGCCACACATAAGTATGAGGGGCCAGTTTGTTCAGTCCGACAGCATATTGGCTCTGCCATTCGGGTTGTTGTTGCGCCGTTACCGGAAATATAACCAGGATAGCCAAAAAATATAATAATGTATTTCTCATATATCTATTTATTCTATCATTACCTCATCAAAATAAATCCTTGCCTCTTGTCCGGGACGTACATGGGTTGCAGGACACTCTCCGACTCCTTTAGCAATAATCCGCACATAACGGCCAATTTCCTTATTCAAATCAAGTACCACATCCTCTTTGAAAGTCCCTTCACGGAAAATCTCTCCATCTGTGAACTGTTTACCGGATACTTTACGATAATCCCGATTATTATTTGAAACCCACACTTCAATATCTGCCGGTTTATGGGCAGCCATGCCATAATTCGTTATACATCCCACTGATACAGAACGAAGCAATTCCTTCTTTTGCAAATCTATAGTAAAAGCAACAGAATCACTGCTTTCCCATGAATGCCATTCGAAATCCGACTGGCGCAAGCTGCCACGTATGCCATTTACTAAAATCTTCCCGGCCTGTTTATTTCCTAAAACAGGTTTGGCGGTAGCCTTATTCCAAACCAAAGGCAATGTCAATGTTTTTCCCATCTGCCGACCTGCTCTATAAGTCGTACACTTTATAGTTTGTGTACCGGTCACCATCAACGGGCTCTTATATAGCAGAGACCGGTCTGTCGGCTCCTTACCATCCATTGTGTAACGGATTTCCACATCAGGACGTTCACATT
>ULOQ01006534.1_pt1 | contig 12282 bp, 8 predicted proteins | sample 1952741 | NCBI WGS metagenome assembly ULOQ01 (sample SAMEA4835608, study PRJEB28245) | human gut metagenome | biome: gut microbiome; material: fecal sample | place: Denmark | collected 2008
TTTAGAATAACGGATAGCATTACTTAGCAGATTTGTCAATACCCAGGCAATCTTTTCACTGTCGACAAAGAGTTTGCCGATTTTCTCTTCCGGATATTCCACTTCTATCTGGATATTAAACTTATCCGCTTGCACTTGATTAGCTTTAATCGCATATTCGATCAACTCAATCGGTTTGGTGATCTTCGGCATAAACTGTAGTTTTCCCGCTTCCACCTGGGTCATGTTAAGCAATTCTCCGGTGATACTCAACAAACGCTCGCTATTCTCCTTGATACTCTTAGACAGTTGCTCCTGTTCATCATTCAATGCACCGACACGCTTATCTTCCAACAGCTGGAGGCTCATCATAATAGCAGCAATCGGAGTCTTCAGTTCATGAGATATCGTCGAGATAAATGTAGTCTTGGCAGAATCCAGTTCCTTAAATTCCGTGATATTCTTTAATAAAATAACATCACCCAGTTTGCGAGGTTCCCCTTTTTCAGCCTCCGTATTAATGATAGGGACATAAGAGGCCTTAAAGTAACTCTCTTTGTCGTCAGCATATATCTTCAATGGTTCCTTCTGCTCGCTTGGCGTCACCAGTTCACGGATCAACCGCCGCAACAGGTCATTCTTCAAAGCCAGTTCCTCCGCCGATTGACGAATCACATTCTCCCGTTTCAGATTCAAGACATTGAGTGCTTCCTCATTGATAAACAGAATTTCACGCTCCATATTCAAGCCGATCACCGGATCATCTATACTGTTTACAATTGCTTCAATAAATTTCTTTGCAGAAAGAATATCCGACAAAGTACTGGCACGATATTCGGTCAAACGCTCCGCCATCCGGTTAAAACTATCCGCCACATCCCGGAATTCTTCATTATTATTCATCTGCAGACGCTTCTCATAATTATGATTGGCTATTTCAAGAATTCCCTCTTTCAGTTCTTTAATAGGCTTACTGATAGTACGGGGCAACCAATAAAGCAATATCAGTCCGGTCAAGATACAGATTCCTCCCGTTACGGAAATCCATAACAAAGCACGTTCCAATCCGGGCGTAGCAGCAGGACTATCAGGTTCTGTCGCTGTCAGAATTTGAAGATTCACAACTGAAAGTGTTACCAGCAAAATAATCATTCCGGCCAGCATTCCGATACCGAGAATCAGTTTCGTTTTAATATTCATAACGTTCATACGATTAATATTATGCAAGTATAATCAAATCTACATTAGCTTGTGACAAATTATTTAAAAACTTTCTATATCCCAGTATAGAACAAATAGCGTATGGCAACCTTAAATTAGGAGTTCCCATGCAAACAGTCGATATCTGTTTCTCTTTACAAACCTTGACGATGCTCCCCAAAATATCCTTCGACTGCACCTGCACCACCTCTCCCCCAAGTTCCGCCACAAGCTTAAAATGGTTCAACAGATACCGTTGACTGGCTAGATCAATTCTATCCATACTCTCTTTCGGAGTCTGAACATACAGGGCTATAAAAGTAGTATTATACCGGGTTGCCAACTTTGCCGCCTTTCTGATAATTCGCCGAGGTGTTTTCTCATGACTACTGATACAAGCCATAAATTTCTCGTGCCGAAGTCCGACGGCTACTCCCATCACCACCTCATTCTCCACCTTTTTTTCTACCCGCAACGCTACTTCCTTCAAAGCCAACTCACGTAACTGAAGAATATTCTCTGTCCGAAAGAAATTGTCCAATGCCGTCTGAATCTTTTCCGGACGATAGATCTTTCCCGCTTTCAAACGTGCAATCAGTTCCTCTGCCGTCAAGTCAATATTCACCACCTCATCCGCTTCCTGAAGCACACTGTCGGGCACTCGTTCTTTCACTTCAATACCCGTAATCTCCTGCACTTCTTCATTCACGCTTTCGATGTGCTGAATATTGATTGCCGAGATCACATTGATTCCCTCATCCAGCAAAGTTATCACATCCTGCCAACGTTTCTCGTTCAAGCTACCTTCTACATTCGTATGAGCCAGTTCATCCACAATTACAATTTCCGGATGGACACGGATAATCGTATCCAGATCCATTTCTTCCAATTCTTTCCCCTTATAGAAGATTTTGCGACGCGGAATGACAGGGAGCCCTTGCAGCAATGCTTCCGTCCCGGCGCGTCCATGAGTTTCGATATAGCCGATTTGCACGTTCACACCGTTCTCCAGCAGTTCATGCGCCTCCTGAAGCATACGATATGACTTTCCCACACCGGCTATCATACCGATATAGACCTTGAATTTGCCCCGGTGGGACTTCTTTATCAGATCCAAAAAATACTGTACACTATGTTCTCTATCATCCATTACGTCAATCTGTTATTTTAAACATCCTAACCCGTAGTAATCATCACGATCACCACGGGTTTCACAAAAATTCATGAGTTTATTTTATGGCCTTAAAGTTACGCCAAATACTAAATGGGCGTCCTCCAAACGTGGATTCCATATAGCCTGTACAAATATAGGCAATGAAAACTTATCATTAAAATTTATTGCTTTCGTTGCTTTCAAAGCTAGGTTCGTCACTGCAAACCCATTCACATTATACTGCGGAGTCTTATAAGGAACCACTCCACAAGTAGCATTCAGATCAACTCCTTTCACACTGAACGGATAATTCAGTTCTACGTAAGAAGAGTATGCCTGCTTTTCCTCCCCCTCATCAGTCGTTTTTCTGTCAGCACCGGCAAACATGGTATACCATGCGATAGATAACGGGAACTTTTCAATAGGAAGCGTATAAGCTAACCCTGCTTCAAAATGATGTCCGGTGTCTCCACTTTTAAAATGGAAATAATTATTGGTAAGTTCTCCATTAGCCACATCAGCTTGTCCGTCCCACCAAAGAGTGGCTACAGAAAGTGTCGGTCCCGCTTCACCAAACTTATAAGCTGCGGTTAGGTCAATTTCTTTATTACTTTCACTCAAACTGGTTGAGCCCCATGCAGTAAGCGAGAAATTACCTACGCTAAATCCCAAAGTCGGCTGAAAGGAAGCGGCTCCCCCCTGATAAATACCACGCCATACATACGAACTTACCAAATCACCTTGTATAGTAAACTCTTGTGCTTGTGCATTGCTAGTTCCCAACATACATACGGCTGCTACAGCCATTGTTCCTAAAATACTCTTTTTACTAAAAAAACTTTTCATACTTTTTATCTAATTCTATTTTATGTTCCTGTAAAAAAGCAGCGCCCCATCCAACCCTGTTAATTTGAACCGCGGCATAACCCAAACGGTCCGGACAGGAACGCTGCTCAATCTTCATCTACTTATTGCTTTCCTCTAAAGCGATATTCAATTTCAAGACATTCACCTTTTCTGTTCCCAACAACCCCAAAAACGGTTTTTCTATGCTTTTATCAACAATCGCTCTTACTTGTTTTTCTGTTAATCCACGTGCTTGTGCTACTCTCTTCACTTGTACATACGCACATTGAGGAGTGATATTAGGATCCAGTCCCGAACCACTGGCCGTAACCATTTCGGCAGGCACATCCGCACGATTCAAATAAGGATGATGTACAAGGAAAGTATCAATACGCGCTTTCACTTCATCCAGATATTCTTGATTCGTAGGCCCTTTATTACTACCTGCGGAACTCGTCGCATCATACCCGTCACCGGCAGAAGAAGGACGTCCCCAGAAATAAATATCTTTTGTAAACATCTGACCCACATTGGCTGCTCCCACTACTTTCCCATCCAGCGTAGCCACCTCGGCATTTCCTTTATTAGGACCTGCTACCTGTGCGAACACCCACAGGATAAGGATATAGAACACGGAGAAAAAGACACAAAAAGCAAGTGTTATTTTTAATGACTTCAATAAAGTTTTCATTGCTATTGTTTTTTAATTAAAAGAATAAACCTACTACTAAATCTATCAATTTGATTCCCACGAAAGGAGCAATCACACCACCCACACCATAGATCAGCAGATTACGGCGAAGCAAAGCACTTGCACCTATCGGTTTGTATTGCACACCACGCAAAGCCAGCGGAATCAGAATCGGAATAATAATCGCATTAAAAATGACTGCCGAAAGAATGGCGCTTTCAGGACTATGCAGATGCATGATATTCAGAGCAGCCAGTTCAGGAATAGCAATCATAAACAAGGCAGGAACAATTGCGAAATATTTGGCCACGTCATTGGCAATAGAGAAAGTAGTCAGCGTACCACGTGTCATCAACAATTGTTTACCGATTTCCACAATCTCAATCAATTTCGTCGGATCGTTATCCAAGTCGACCATATTACCGGCTTCCTTTGCTGCCTGTGTACCGCTATTCATGGCTACACCCACATTGGCTTGTGCCAGAGCAGGAGCATCGTTCGTTCCGTCTCCCATCATTGCAACCAATTTACCAGCCTGCTGTTCCTTCTTGATATATTCCATCTTATCTTCCGGTTTAGCTTCAGCGATAAAATCATCCACACCGGCTTTTTCAGCAATATATTTTGCAGTTAACGGGTTATCCCCTGTCACCATGACCGTCTTCACTCCCATCTTACGCAGACGTTCGAAACGTTCCTGAATACCCGGTTTGATAATATCCTGCAACTCAATGACACCGGTCACTTTCTTGTTTACACATACTACCAACGGCGTACCACCATTGCTAGAGATAGAAGAGATGATCTCTTCCACTTCTTTCGGAAATTCATTTCCTTCACCTTCCACCATCTTACGGATAGCATCGAAAGCACCTTTACGAATCTGTGTTCCATCTGCCAAGTCTACTCCCGAACATTTAGTTTCAGCCGTAAACTTAATCATACGCGCTCCCGTTGTATTCAGGTTACGCATACGGATGCCCGACTCGCGTCCCAGTTCTACGATAGACTTACCCTCCGGCGTTTCATCGGACAAGGAAGACAACAGACAAGTCTCCACAAAATCGTGCAAATTGACACCCGGAGCCGTATGGAAATGAGTTGCTTTACGGTTACCGATTGTGATAGTACCTGTTTTATCCAGCAACAACGTATCAATATCACCGGCAGTCTCTACTGCTTTACCGGATTTAGTAATCACGTTGGCACGAAGCGCGCGGTCCATACCGGCAATACCGATAGCAGAGAGAAGTCCACCGATAGTTGTCGGAATCAGACACACAAACAAAGAAATAAGCGAAGCAATGGTGATGACCGTATTACTATAGTCGGCAAACGGTTTCAAGGTAACACACACTATGACGAAAACAAGCGTAAAACCTGCCAACAGAATAGTCAACGCAATCTCATTCGGGGTTTTCTGGCGGGAAGCACCTTCTACCAGTGCAATCATCTTGTCGAGAAAACTTTCTCCCGGTTGAGTAGTCACCATTACTTTTATATGATCGGACAATACCTTCGTACCACCCGTTACAGAACTCTTATCGCCACCTGCCTCACGAATAACCGGAGCAGACTCGCCGGTGATAGCACTTTCATCAATAGAAGCCAAGCCTTCAATAATCTCACCATCGGAAGGAATCACGTCTCCAGCCTCACAAACAAATACATCTCCTTTCTTCAACTGTGAAGAACTGACAGTAACGATTTTATTGCCTTCCACTTTCTTAGCCGGTGTCTCTTCACGAGTCTTACGCAAGCTGTCGGCCTGTGCTTTACCACGTGCTTCGGCAATAGCTTCGGCAAAATTGGCAAACAACAAGGTTACAAACAGAATGATAAACACGGCAATGTTGTAAGCAAACGAACCTTGTGAAGAATTTACAATGGAGTAGAGCGTTACGAGCAGCATGACTACTGTAGCCACTTCTACTGTAAACATAATCGGGTTCTTTATCATTATCCGGGGGTTCAGTTTCACGAATGACTGTTTCAAACTTTCTATAACTTGCTCCTTTGGAAACAAAGAAGCTGATTTATTATCTTTCATATCTTCTCTAATTCAGTATTACAAACTTAAATGTTCAGCAATTGTGCTCAATGCATGTACCGGGAAGAATGACAGCGCAGCAATAATGAAGATAACCACAAATGTCATGACTCCGAAAGTCAATGTATCGGTCTTCAATGTGCCGGCACTTTCCGGAATGAATTTCTTCTGTGCCAGTAATCCGGCAATGGCAACCTGCCCGATGATAGGAATAAAACGGCTCAAAATCAGAACAATACCACACGTATAATTCCAGAAATAAGTATTATCTCCCAAACCTTCAAAACCGGAACCGTTATTGGCAGCACAAGAAGTGTACTCGTAAAGTTGCTCACTTAAACCGTGGAATCCCAAGTTGTTCAACCATCCACCTTCACTTTCCACAAAATCAGGGTGATGCACATAAATATAACTTGAAAGTGCTGTAAATACCAAAATGACAAACGGATGAAGCAGAGCTACAATCGTAGCGATTTTCATTTCGCGGGCTTCCACTTTCTTACCGAGGAATTCCGGCGTACGTCCTACCATCAAACCGCTGATAAACACTGTAATGATAATAAATGTATAGTAGTTCATCCATCCTACACCTACACCGCCAAACCAGGTGTTAATCTGCATATTCAGCATCTCCATCATTCCGGACAGCGGCATAGTGGAATCATGCATACCATTCACAGAACCATTAGAGGTTACAGTAGTTACAATACTCCATAATGCCGTTGCTCCGGCTCCCAAACGGACCTCTTTACCTTCCATCGCACCATTATCCTGCGCAATTCCCAATTCATCAATGCGTGGATTACCGCCCATTTCCTGACTGACATTAATACATACGCCTACCAGAAAAGCGAAAAGCATTACTCCGAATATACTATAAGCCAACTTCTTTCTGCGGGTATAAAATCCCAGCGCAAGTACCATTGCCATCGGGATAATCAGAATAGACCAACATTCTACCATATTAGTAAGATATGTCGGATTTTCCAACGGATGAGAAGAGTTTACACCCAAATAACCACCACCATTTGTACCCAATTGTTTGATAGAAACAATCGCAGCCGTAGGACCTTGAGAAACCATTTGTTCCTGGCCTTCCATCGTAGTTACCTTCATCTTACCGTCAAATCCCATCGGGGTTCCCTGGAGAATCAAGATAAAACCTACAATCAGAGAAAGAGGCAATAAAATACGTGTACAGCTTATTACCAGAAATTGCCAGAAGTTACCAATTGTTTTGGTTGTTTTTGCAGCAATACTCTTCATAATACCTGCCATAGCAGCCATACCTGTTGCTGCGGTAATAAACTGGAATAGCATGATGACGAACAGTTGAGTAAAATAAGTCAGTCCGCTTTCACCGCTATAGTGCTGCAAGTTACAGTTCACCATAAAACTAATACAGGTATTAAATGCCTGATCCGGAGTCTGCGGTCCGTTGCCGTCCGGATTTAAGGGCAACCATCCTTGTGAAACCAAGAGTACCATTCCCCAGAAAAACCAGAAAGCATTCAAAATCAACAATGCTTTCAGGAATTGTTTCCAGTTCATTTCTTCATTGGGGTCGATTCCACAAACTTTATAAATGACTCTTTCGATAGGAGCCATAAAATCAGACCAGGTCTTTTCTCCTCTGTAGACCTTAGCAATGTATTTTCCCAGTGGATAAGCCAGAATCACCATCAAGGCTATCTGAACAACCACGCCTAAAATTTCTGTATTCATATACTTTTTACCTTAAACTGTGTGTGTTACTTTAAAACTTTTCGGGTTTGACGAGCACGTACATCAAATAACCGAAGATCGCAATACCTAATACGAATAATGCTGTGTACATAATCAATTCTCCTTTTTCTTTAAATATTTTCAAACCAGTCTACACATTTCCAAAATAGCCAGAAACAAGCGAAACCGCTTAACAGGCAGAAAATAAATGATAGTGTTATTCCCATGTTTTTACCTTTTAAATGATTACTATTATTTTTTTACTCGCCACCCTTCATGCCAAATGCGTGCCACAAAAAACACACAGCAGATAACAGACTAATATTCAACAAAATACACATCACCAGAAACTTTCTATCCATCCAACATACCCTTCCATTTTGAAAAAAGGATTCTATTTTGAAAAGCTTTGTACTTTTCCAGAATTTCAGAAGAGAAAAAATAAGCAAATTATCACTTTGAAAGGGGGATTTTCATTTTGAAAAGGCAAGAGAAGGAAACATAATACTTATAATACACTGATAATAAGAGATTAACAACTAATATAGGTCTATTGGTATATGCTTTGCAAAGAGATAGATATGAAACTTTATATTATTGCAAACAGATTACCTGTCAAAGTAGCCGGCACAAACGGTAAATTCGCATTTTCGCGTAGCGAAGGCGGACTGGCAACAGGTTTGGATTCTCTTCAGACTTCTTATGAGAAGCACTGGATAGGTTGGCCCGGAATATGTGCCAATGAAGAAAAGGACCAACAGGAGATTAACGAGAAACTACAGGAAATGAATTTTCATCCGGTCTTCTTGTCGGAAAAGCAAATTGAAAATTACTACGAAGGATACAGTAACAGTACTATCTGGCCTTTATGCCATTACTTTTATGCTTATACCTTATATAAGAACTGTTTTTGGCAATCCTACCAGCAAGTCAACCGTCTTTTCTATGAGGAGATTTGCCGACTGGTACGTCCCGGCGACAAAGTATGGATACAGGATTATCAGTTGATGCTACTTCCGGGAATGTTGAGGAAAATATATCCGGAACTCTGTATCGGATATTTCCATCATATCCCGTTCCCTTCCTACGAACTTTTTCGTATTCTGCCGGAGCGCGCCGAGATACTGAAAGGCTTATTAGGAGCCGACTTCATTGCTTTCCACACCCACGACTATATGCGTCATTTCATCAGTGCTGTAGAACGTGTATTACATCTCGATTTTAAATTGGATGAAGTACAGATCAACAACCGGGTGACCAGAGTAGAGGCATTACCAATGGGAATCAACTATGAATCTTATCATAAGGCCTCGGAAAATAAAGAAGTGCACCAAGCTATTGAACGTACCCGGAAACTTTTCGGCGAGCATAAACTGATCCTGTCAGTAGACAGACTGGATTACAGCAAAGGCATATTGCACCGTCTTCGTGGCTTTGCCACCTTCCTCGAACATCATGCTGAATATCACGGTAAAGTTACATTGGCAATGGTCATTGTCCCTTCACGCGACCATGTAGGCAGTTATGCGGAACTAAAAACAAAAATTGACGAAGAAATCGGCTCTATCAACGGACGTTACTCCACAATGAACTGGACTCCCGTCTGTTATTTCTATCATGGCTTTTCACTGGAAGAACTGACTGCCATGTACTATGTGGCCGACATAGCCCTCGTCACTCCACTTCGGGACGGAATGAATCTGGTAGCCAAAGAATACGTAGCTACCAAATGCGACAATCCCGGTGTACTTATCCTTAGCGAAATGGCAGGTGCCGCCGTAGAATTGACGGACGCTATCCAAATCAACCCGAACGATACAGAACAAATAGAAAATGCTATTTGCCAGGCACTTGAAATGCCCGAAGAGGAACAAAAACAACGCCTGCAACGTATGCAAAGCATTCTGTCCGTACAGACAGTCAACAAATGGGCAGCCGACTTTGTCAATGAACTGAACGCGACATGTATGAAAAATGATATGTTACGGAAAAAACGCATCGTAGCTGCCACCATCGCACAAATCAAGCTCAAGTATAACCAAGCCAAACAACGCCTGATTCTGCTGGACTATGATGGTACACTGACGGCTCTCAAACCACGTCCCGAGGATGCACAACCTACACCGGAACTCATTTCTATTCTACAACAACTGGCTAGCGATCCCGCCAATCATATTGTTATCAATAGCGGGCGGGATCACTTTACATTAGAAAAATGGCTTGGCTCCCTTCCTGTGTCTATGGCTGCCGAACATGGGGCTTTCTACAAAGAGAACGGGGTTTGGCATAAAAACATAAAGAAGAAAGAATGGGGAGCAGGTATTCTCTCTATTCTTCAAATGTTTGTAGACCGTACTCCCCGTTCCCATCTGGAAGTGAAGGAAACTGCCCTGGCATGGCATTATCGTGAAAGTGACGCATGGCTCGGCACATTAAGAGCCCAACAACTCGTCAACACACTGATTTCGCTCTGTACCCGGCAGAAACTACAAATTCTACAAGGAAATAAAGTGATCGAAATCAAATCACCGGATTGCAATAAAGGTTCCGAGGTGGGTCGTCTGCTAGCCAACAGACGTTATGATTTTGTTATAGCGATGGGAGACGACACTACAGATGAAGATATGTTTCAGGCATTACCGAAGAGCGCTATCGCCATTAAAATAGGTAGCGTATCCGAAGCCGCCAACTATCACCTGTCTGCCCAATCTGACGTACTTCCTTTCTTACGGTCTTTACTAGGCAAACAAAAAACTGCCACAAAAAAAGGAAGTATTAAGAATCGCCTGACTTTCGCTTTCGACTTTCTCAAAGATCTATTAAAAACTCAATAAAAAGCAATCAATATGAATAATTTAAATTATGGAGTGATAGGTAACTGCCGAACGGCAGCTCTCATTTCGCAGAACGGAAATATCGAATGGCTCTGTTTTCCCGATTTCGATTCTCCTTCTATTTTTGCCAGTATGCTCGACCGGGAGAAAGGAGGAGCTTTCGGATTCGAAGTTTCCGGAGACTATCGCATCACACAAAATTATGTCCCCCACACCAATATTCTTTCTACCCAATTCTCCTCCGATGAAGGAGAATTCGTAGTGCTCGACTATATGCCCTGCTATCGTTCACAAGACGAAACAGGGCATTATTTACCTGCCGAATTATACCGCTACATACATTGGATAAAAGGGAAACCGCGTTTCAAGATCAACTATCATCCGGCCCCGAACTATGCGCAGGGACAAGTGATCCTTAATATCACTCCACAGTATATCGAATCCTACTGCTCCTTTGACAACAAGGACAGACAATATTTATATGCTTCCCTGTCTCTTCAGGACATCAAAGAGAAAAAAGAAATCATTCTTGAGAAAGACGAATTTCTCCTGCTCTCCTATAACGAGAAAGTGATCCCAATCGACATAGAAAGGGAGAAAATAGAATATTGCCGTACGCTGGTATATTGGCTGAACTGGACAGACAGAAGCAAGAAATACACTCTATATAATGACGTAATCGAACGGAGTTTATTGGTTCTGAAACTAATGTCCTACCACAACGGAGCTGTGCTGGCAGCACTAACGACAAGCCTTCCAGAAGCTGTAGGAGAAGTGCGCAACTGGGATTATCGTTTCTGCTGGCTTCGGGATGCTTCCATGTCCATCGAAACCATGTTTCAAATCGGACATACCGGTGCAGCCAAACGCTTTATGAAATTTATCCAATCCACATTCGTTTCCAAACATGATTATCAAATTATGTATGGCATCCGGGGCGAGCACCAACTAACCGAAGTGATACTCGACCATCTATCCGGTTATAAGAACTCCAAACCTGTACGAATAGGAAATGATGCATACCATCAGAAACAAAACGACTCTTTTGGTTACCTGATGGACCTGATTTACCAATATTATCGCCTCATGCCCGGTACATTGGACGAAATTGAAGATATGTGGGAGATGGTAAAGAGCATTTTAGCAAAAGTAGTAGAAAACTGGAGAAAGCCCGATAAGGGAATCTGGGAGATCCGGGGAGAAGGACAACACTTTGTTTCTTCCAAAGTGATGTGTTGGGTAGCTTTAGATCGCGGAGCTAAAATCGCTCAAATGCTTAACAAATATAATTATAGCGAACGTTGGCAACTGGAAGCCGAAAAAATAAAGAAAGATGTGATGAAATATGGCTGGAATAAGGAACTTCAAAGCTTCACACAGACATATAATAATCAAGCAATGGATTCCTCATTACTATTGATGGAACCCTATGGATTTATAGAAGCAGATGATATACGCTATCATAAAACAGTGGAAGCAGTCAAGAAAGCCCTTTTCCATAAAGGACTTATGTATCGCTATAACAGCAAAGACGATTTTGGGTTGCCTACTTCTGCTTTTACGATTTGTACATTCTGGCTTATACGGGCATTGTTTGTAACCGGCCATAAAGAAGAAGCACGCTGCCTGTTTGACGAAGTTCTGAAATATTCCAATCACCTCGGATTGTTTAGTGAAGATATTGATTTCGAAACCAAAGAACAGTTGGGCAACTTCCCGCAGGCATATTCACATCTAGCATTAGTAAATACAGCTATTTTATTTGCAGAAGAAGAGAAGAGGTTATCTTTTATCCGGCCTTAGA
>ULOQ01036317.1_pt1 | contig 10818 bp, 10 predicted proteins | sample 1952741 | NCBI WGS metagenome assembly ULOQ01 (sample SAMEA4835608, study PRJEB28245) | human gut metagenome | biome: gut microbiome; material: fecal sample | place: Denmark | collected 2008
GTACATACCGGTAGCCGGGATAACTGTCAATCGCCGTCATCGCACCGGTCACCGTGAAAGCAGCAAGACCTGCCGTATCGGAAATACGATAAGCAAAAAGGACAAGTTTCCGTCCCCGGCGGGGTATATGGAAATGCCGGAAACCGATGCACACCGCTGCCGCCGTCATGAGGGCAAATATGATCCCATCCGGCCCGCGCAGGGCAAAAGGCGGAAATATACCCGCCAGCACATCCCGGAGAATACCGCCTCCCACTGCCGTCACCACAGATAAGAGCGCAATGCCGAAAACATCCATCCCCCTTGTCAGTCCTACAGCCGCTCCGGAAAAAGCAAATGCCACAGTCCCCAGTATTTCAAAAACCGCCCACGTTAAAGACATAGTACACCTTTCGCATTACATCTGCAGCACGGAAGCAATCAGGCGGATCGTCGTTCCCGTATAAAACTGCGCCAGCGGATTAATAATCCGTCCTATCATGCCGCTGAAAACCAGGAACAGTAAAAGAAGAAAACTGTAACGGTAACTGAAATTGTGGAACGCAAAAGCCAATTTACCGGGAAGCACCATTTCCAAAATTTTGGAGCCGTCCAGCGGCGGCACGGGAATCAAATTAAAAAACGCGAACCACACATTGTACAGCATAATCCAATAAAGAAATAAATGCCCCGGCTGCCCCGCCGTTAGAAGCCCGAGCTTCATCATCAGCAGCATAATGCACTCCGCCAGAAAACAAATAAGCAGATTCATCCCCGGCCCGGCAAAAGAAACCTTCATCACGCCGCTTCTGAAATTCTTATAATAATTCGGATTGATCTCAACCGGTTTTGCCCAGCCGAAACCGCAGACCACAAGAAGCATAAGCCCCACCATATCCAAGTGAACCAGAGGATTCGCCGTAAGCCGCCCCTGCATGGACGGCGTGGGATCCCCCAGACTGTCCGATACATACGCATGGGCATATTCATGAAGCGCCATGGCAATCAAAAGCGCCGGCGCACGGTAAATCAAAGTACTCCAATCAAGAAAATCAGACATAAGACTCCTTTATGAAATCAATTTCAACAAACTGCTGTTTTAAATATCTGCCGCGGTCTTATTTCAAAACGGCCCTTCGGCCGACTGAAATTCAATGTGATTATTATAACCTGATTTCAAAATAGTATACAAGGCGGACTGACCGCTTCATTTTCCACCTTGCTGCACAAAAATGGCAGCAGACACAAAAAAAGAGACCCGCACAGGCCTCTTCTGTCTTCCTATCTGCCTCCAAAAACTCTCTGAAACAGTGTAAGGCGGCGGCGTTTAGATTTTTCCGCCCATTCAGCAGAATCCAATTCCGCCTGTTCCATCCGATACTCGCGATATGCGCGGTACACATCCATATCCAAAAGCACCACGCCCACCTGGCAGTAGGGATAAGCACGCTGAAGAGCGCATTCATCAGAAGCCGCCGGAAACTCGATTCCCTTTTCTTCCAGTTCCATAAGAGCCATACCGAGAGCTTCCCGCGCTTTCCGCGCAGCCTCCGCCATAGATTCCGCTTTCACGGCACACCCTGTCAAATCAGGAAACACCGCGCGGAATTCATTCTTTTTTCTATCCAAGGTAAAAATGGCCGGATAAAAATACTTCATCAGATTCCTCTTTTCACCCACCTGCACCATTGTGTAAACATTTTCTTATTATTTTGTTTTATTGTAATACATTTTATTGCCTGCTGCCAATAGCAAATCTTAAAAAAATTGATTATTTTCTCCAAATTTTACTAAAAATCTAAAATATTTCATCAAAAATCTGAAAAACTTTGTGTGCAAAACAGGAATTTCTCTTCTATTCCTTATAAAAAAAGCCGCATGTAAAAACGCGCCCGCCGAAGCATGACGCGTTTCGTGTAAAAATCAAATCAGAATTTGTAACGGGCCCCAACCATCCATGCACGTCCCGGCTGTGGAGCAGCACCCAAACCGTTATATTCAGAATAGGCATTTTCATAAGACTCATTCGTCAGATTCGTTACAGACAAGTATAAGTTTATATTTTTCCTTAATTCATAGTTCATATTCCAATCCAGTACAAGGAATTGATTATCAGTATAAGCAGTTGTATCCATTCCCGTATACCAATTGACCAATAATCCGGAATAGAATTTATTGTTCTCATAAGACAAATTCATCGTAAAATGGTTTGCCGGACGAAGCTTGTTGATTTGCGTGTTTACATTACTCAATTCACCAAGCCCTACATCTGTGTATTGAACACCATCCTTCGCACGGTAAGTATCTTTAAAATGCGTATAAGCAAGCCCTAAATTCCAATGGTCATTAAACTTGTGATCCACGGTAATATTAAAAGACTGTTTATCTTCTTTTGCATTTACATAACGTGTCAGTCTATGTCCCGGAATGGAAGGATCATCAACAGAATACTGGGTAATCGCATTAGACATCTTTGTCCAGTCATAATGAACTGTGACCTCGGTATTTGGGCCAATTCCCTTTCTCAAACCAATTGTCCAGACATCGCCTTTCTCATCTTTCAAAGCTCCGCCGCCATAAGCATCGGTAGCATAGTCTTTTCCTTTGATTGGGCGATAAATCTTCGTCCATCCTGCATAAGCACTGAAATCATCAGAAAACATGTATTCCGTATTGATTACAGGAGTAAATGTGCTGACATCTCCACGATGTTTAGAATCAACATAAACGACATTGCCGGAACCATCTTTTACGATTTTCCCTGAAGAATCACGCTTAGCCTGACGTGTCCCGCTAAATGAATTATAGTGGGAATAGCGCAGTGCAGGAGTAACATCCCACTTATCATTGACATGAATCTTATCCTGCACATACCCCGTCAAAGTATTTCTTCTATACTCTGTATTTTCTACAGGACCGTAGTCATTCATCAATTTCATGACAGATTTGTCATAAGTAACAGACCCTAAAATATCATGTTTACCAAAGGATTTGCCTAACTGCAGCTGGACACCATGATTTTTCTCCGCTTCTTCATCTGTCAGATTATCCCATCCGGCAGGATGATAATTTTTGATAAAGTCTGACCATGCGGCGCTGCCGGGAAACGGCACATAAGATCCATCATCCAAAATCCAGGACGGATAACGATCAATGCCCCAATAATTATGGTGCTGGCTATATACACGGATAAAGCTGTCCATGCCATTATCTTTTTTAAAAGTATAAACTACATCAATATCATTGCTCTTATACGCATTGTAGGACCCGGAAAGTGCATCTAATGAAAACAGATTTCTATATCCCGGATTATCAGTATTACCATATCCCCCCGGTCTCGTCGTTCTTTCAATAATACGGTTCCAATCAGCTTCACTCCAATATCTCCAGTCACGGGCGGTAATCGGATAGCCATCCTTTCCGTTTTTGTGGTTATACCAGATCTTCAGATTTTTATCTCCGCCCAGCTCTTTATCCAAACGGACATTGACGCTGTCTTCTTTATACGAAGTACCGTTGTATGTATGATTTTCACCGGTAATACCATCACGATACTTGCTGTCACCTGACATATTTCTGCTGGCAGAAATAAAATACCGCATCGGTTCTTTCTGATCAGTCGCGCCGGATACATTCACACTATAAACATGATGTCCCCAAGATCCTGTAGATAAATCCAATGCCCCTGCTACATGATCGGTTCCTTTTCTTGTAATGATATTGATAACTCCACCTGTAGCATCAGCACCGTAGACAGATGCCCCCGGTCCTTTGATAACCTCAATTTTATCTACGTCTTCCATTCCTATTAACTGATTAAGATCGACCATAGTCCTGCCGCCAGCTGCATTACTATCACCAAATCTATAGCTGGCTGCATTATCCACACGGCGGCCATCTATGAGAACAATAACTCTTGAATCCCCATTGATAGCCATACTGTTATTGTAAGAATTATAACCATACTGACCGCCACGATAACCGGCATTTGTAAATGTCACACCGGGAACGCGTTTAATCGCCTCTGTTACATCTGTATAATGACGTTTTTCAATTTCTTCACGGGTGATAACTTTCACATCGCCGCCCGTACGGTAATAAGACTGTTCTGTAACCGTGTCCCCGAATTTATTCTTTGTCTTATCCGCTTCAACCACAACCGCATCTAATGTATACACATTCAAATTTTCATCAAATGCGGCATATGTGGAAATTCCGCCAAAACAGGCCGTCAACGCCAGCGTGGCGGCAAAAGCTGATTTCATACCTTTTTTCATGAATACTCTCTCCTCTGAGCTTTACCATCTTGAACCATTAATATAACTGAATGAATAATCTTCTTTCGTGGCCCAGTCTTTCCATTCCCCTGAAAAGGGCCCGAAATTAAAAGTGACTTTTTTACTTCCGTTGGCCGGTAATTTCAACATGGGCAGTCTTTTCGGATGCCCGATGAATTGAAATGTTTTCCCATCAGTTCCTGTAAAAGTAATCTGGAGAATCATTTCATCAAGCTTTGTAACCGTCAAGTCACTTCGTCTGTTATAAAATGTTCCCCGCACGCAAAGCTCTCCATGCTCCATCCAGACCTTTTCCGTACGCCAATCCAAGATCATCGTATCTGCCGAATGTTCCGCAGCAAAAGCCATATGAGACAAGCATAAAGACAAAATCAGAGCAGCGAAAGCCAAAAGCCATTTTCTCATAACTTCCTCCTTTCTTTAATCACTAACCATCTGTGAAAATCTTATATTCCATTTTCCTGCCGGCCTGACCTTGTTTCGACCGCAGGAAAATAAGGAATCTTCTTAAAAAACAGAATGCGTACCCCGCACAACAGGTATCCCCGCTTTCTTAAAAATAGCAGTGATCATCTCCACCTCTTTACAAAGAGTCTTACTTTCCCCGTCGCTGCAGCAGCAGATTCCCAAATGAACTGCGTCCGGATGTATTTCCAGAATCCTCTCGATTTTTTCATCAAGTCCTTTATCCTGCCGGGGAAAATGCCCGCACCCGCTGCACTTCATAAAGGCGGACACCTGCAATTCTTCATCTCCATATTCACGAAAACGATGGGTCCGCCCATTCAATGCAGAAAAACATCCTGCGCCGGTGCAGACGGTCTCCGCACGGGGGCAGGTCAGCATAACAATCTTCTTCATAGGCGTATTCCTTCATATTCACACTTTAAAAATAATATCAGTTTAAAAATTCATTTATTCCCGTTATCCGTAAACTCAATAATTATTAAAATTATATCATATATTATTTATCATATGAACGCTTTAAGGTAATCTTTTAACAATAATCCATTCGTTTTTATCTCGGCCTCCTCTTTTCATGAAATGAAGTCCCCGTTTCTTTTGTTCCTATTGCATAGCACCGCTCCCTTTGTTATAATTTGAAAAGCATGGGGGTATAGCTCAGCTGGGAGAGCGTTTGAATGGCATTCAAAAGGTCAGCGGTTCGATCCCGCTTATCTCCACCACGCATTTAATCCACCACATCTGTTCGATGTGGTTCTTTTTATTCATTCCCCTCACCGCAATAAGTGACTCACTCGATTTCATGCGTCGCTTCGCTCCTTTGAAATCGGTTCCCTACTTAACCGGTTCGATCCCGCTTATCTCCACCACGCATTTAATCCACCACATCTGTTCGATGTGGTTCTTTTTATTCATTCCCCTCACCGCAATAAGTGACTCACTCGATTTCATGCGTCACTTTGTTCCTTTGAAATCGGTTCCCTACTTAACCGGTTCGATCCCGCTTATCTCCACCACGCATTTAATCCACCACATCTGTCTGATGTGGTTCTTTTTATTCATTCCCCTCACCGCAATAAGTGACTCACTCGATTTCATGCGTCACTTTGTTCCTTTGAAATCGGTTTACCTTTTGCAATTTTAGGAACGAAATTGATATCCTCGGAAACATGCTGATTCATACCGGTACAGACAGCAAAAAAGAACGGCGCATCCTGTACCACATTCCAAAAATCAGACTAAAAATCTAATGTCTGGACACCGGTACGGCGCCGCTCTTCTTTTTTAATTCTACGATTCGGTTTTGATTTGTATTACAGCTGCGGGGACGTCCTGCTCCGTCCCAGATCCGCCGTCATGACCAGATCCTCTTTCGGATCTCTGCCGCCGGTGGTAAGATAGCCGCCCACCATGATACCATTAAGGCCGCCGGAAAGCGCGTGGGCCTGCAGGCTTCTCAGATTGACTTCACGACCGCCTGCCGTACGGATGAGGGCTTTCGGAAGAACAAAGCGGAACATGGCAAAAGTGCGGAGGATTTCCAAAGCGGACGGACGTTTATTATCATAAAAAGGCGTTCCTTTTACAGGATTCAAGATATTCAGCGGCACGGAATCAATGTGCATTTCTTTCAGCTTAAACGCCATTTCCACGCGCTGATCCAAAGATTCGCCAAGCCCGATAATGCCGCCGGAGCAGACACGGATCCCTGCCTTCTGCGCCGTGCTGATGATATCTTCCTTGTCTTCCATGGTATGGGTAGTACAGATTTCCGGAAAATAAGACGGAGACGTTTCGATATTGCAATGAATGCGGGTAATGCCCGCTTCCTTCAGCCGGAGCGCCTGCGCAGAAGAAATAAGCCCCAGGGAGCAGCAGACTTCGATACCTACTTCCTTACGGATACGCTTCACGATCGCGATAATTTCTTCAAACTCATTGGGATTGTCCTGATTACGGCCGCTGGTAACAATGGAGAACCGGACGGCGCCTGCCGCTTTTGCTTTCTTTGCCGCTTCGATAATCTGTTCTTCCGGCAGCAGGCGGTATACCTTGGCGCCTGTCCTGTACCAGCCGGACTGGGCGCAGAATTTGCAGTCTTCCTGACAGTGCCCGCTTCTCGCATTGATGATGGCGCAGAAATCCACAGAGCTGCCGCCGAATTTTTGACGGATTTTATCCGCCATGGCAAGAAGCAGCATGGTGTCTTCATCTTTTGTACGAATGAGCCTCCCTGCCTCTTCCGGCGTGATCTGTCCGCCATCCATGACCTTTTCCGCCAAGCGGATAATTTCCTGACAAGCACTTTCCATAATAGAACTCCCCTTTTTACGGAATCATTCCGTTTCCTTTATTGTTATCTCGGATTCAAGTATAAAATAAACAATTTCTTCTGTCAATTGTTTTTGTGTTATAAGTTTACAATATGTTTTCGATATTCATTTCCGGAAATCCACACACAAAAAGCCCGATTTTCACCGGGCTGTTTTACCGATTACCATTCCCACCGGTTTCCATATTCTCTTTTGGCCAGTTCCGTATATGTCCTGACGAAATCTGTCTTTGCCTCCGTGTATCTGTCCCTGTCATGAGGATACCGTTTCCATAAATGCAGTTTCAATGTTTCATACTCCTTCGCAACAGCAGGATGCGCCTGCAGATAAGAGAGAAAATACAATTCATCATGATCGCAGGGCAGCCGGATATGCAGATGATACACTTTCTCCGCAAATCCCTTTTCCGTATAGCCTTTATTCATGGAAATGCGGTTCTTTGAAGTGTTCATGCAGAGCCAGCCGTTATTTTTCAAAATTTCCCGTACCTCTGCCATTCTTTTTTCATCCGGCACTTCTAACAGGATATCTATGATATTTTTGGCCCAGATACCGGAAACAGCCGTACTTCCGATATGGCTGACGCGCTTTATCCGCCCTGCATCCAGCAGAACATCCAAACGATCTTTTTCTTCCCTGTACCAACCTGCCCATTCTTTTTTATACGGCACAAGAAATATGGGAAACAGCTGCCACAATTCTTCCAAACTCCTGTCTTCCAGTCTTTTCCCCATATATTCCTCCTTCCATTTTCCTCCAGCTTATTATAAACAGCTATGAAACGCAAATCTGTTTACGGGCATATAAAAACAGGCCACGATAATGGGGGATTATCATGACCTGTTCCAAAGATGGACGGTACCGGGGGAGTACCGCCCGGAGAGAAAGCATGAATAAACTTTTCAGTATTCCAGGAATATCTTATACATCATCTTCAGTCAATCTGGATACGATGGGATGCTTTTTCAATTTCCTGCGGGAGTTTCGGCAGTGTAATCGTCAGAATCCCGTCTTTCAAGCCTGCCTTGATGCCGTCTTCTTTGATCCCTTTCACATTGAACTGGCGGCGGAAGACAGAGCTGGAACGTTCACGGCGGATGTAATGACGGTCATCATCTTTTTCCTCCGTCTGTTCCTCTTTCTGAGCGGACAGGGACAAAATTCCGTTTTCATAAGAAATACTGATCTGATCCTTGGTAAACCCAGGCATATCACAGGTAATTTCATAGAAATCTTTTTTATCCTCAATATCCACCTTGGGTACAGACACATAGTCTTTGTATGCAGCCGGAGCATCACTGAAGAAATGATCCAGCGCCGTATCACCGAAAAAACCATCAAAAGGAAGTAAACCACGCATAATCAAAACCTCTTTTCTTTCTTTAAAATATTTATAACATATCTCAGGAGTCCATCTTTTCTTCCTGACAACTGTATTATATCACATTTAGCACTCATGTCAATAGAGTGCTAATAAATATTTTGACTTTTTGATTATTTTTTTATCATGGATATTTTCCAACGGTTATTTCATAATAAAAGAAATGAAATTCGCCATGAAGGAGGCTCGCCATGAAGGAGAAAACAATGGAAACAATAACGGCGGAAGAGCGGGCGGCACATATTATAGACATGTGCCACCGCATGACGGTCCATCACACCCTTTGGTTCCGTGAAGTAGAGCACCAGCTCGGTTTTGAAAAGGCGCTCAATGTCATGGACTACGCCTGGAAGCAGACACGAAAGGCGGCAGTTCGTCGTTTGGCGGCGCAATTTCATTTCCCTGAACAAGAGGGCTGTCCCGCTTTCCTCATCCGCCTTCCTAAAGAAGATCAGCTTTCTCTTCTGGACACCATCGCAAAAAGCTGGCTTGCCCAGGACGGCTTCTGGTTTCAGGGAGTGGAGTTTTCCTACGGCATCAATGATGCGAAACGGTGCAACGATTCTACATGGGCCCGGTTCTCTCCCTTTGAAGCGCACTCCATTAAAAAACTTCTTGGCATGGAAGAGCATCCCGGACTGGAAGGATTGGCGCAGGCTTTAAACTTCCGTATGTACAGCCGTCTGAACAGACAGTCCGCCCGCTTTGAAGACGGTTCTCTCATCTTCACAATGGATAACTGCCGTGTGCAATCGGCACGGATGCGGAAAAATTTACCCGACTATCCCTGCAAAAGCGCCGGTCTTGTAGAATACGCCCGCTTTGCCGAAGGTATAGACGACCGCATACAGACAGAATGCATAGGCTGTCCTCCGGACGCCCACCCGGAAAGCTGGTTCTGTGCCTGGAAATTCAGACTCAAATGAAATCGACTCCCTCATATCTTTCGCTGCGGCAATGAACAAAACTCTTCCATGGATTTCTCCAAACAAAAAGACCTCCGGCAAAAGAGGTCTTTTATATTGTCCCGTTACTTTTCTGTCATACAGGAAAGCGTCAGCATGCTTAACTTATAAATTTCCACTGCTGACCGCCGACTTGCCTTTCTTATTCTCCCATCTCCGTAAGGACTTTAGCGCATCTTGCGCAGACGTGTTCATGTTTCGGATCGGCGTTTACATCAGGAGTGCGTTTCCAGCAGCGTTCACACTTTTCAAGAGTGCAGACGGCAATGGAAACTTTCACCGTTCCGTCTTCAGAAGCAACGGCATTCACAGGAGCGGCAGACAGATCGCCGGAAATCTTCGCCTGGGAAACGAGGCAGAAATCCGCCAGTTCTTTTTCCATGGCTTTCAGTGTTTCCAAATGTTCACCATCTGCGTAAATAGTAATTTCCGCGTCCAGCGGGTGGCCGATGACTTTCGCCTGGCGGGCTTCTTCCAGCGCTTTTGTCACAACGCTGCGGAGAGCCAGGCGCTTCTTCCACTTTTCTTCCAATGCTTTATCCAGGTATCTGTCGTTTTCCGCCGGAAAGGACACCATATGGACAGACCATTCTCTTTCTTCCCGATTCGGGAGTGCCTGCCATACTTCTTCGGCAGTAAAGCAAATAACGGGGGCTACCAGCCTTACGAGAGAGGTAAGGATTTCATACATGGCAGTCTGCGCGCTTCTTCTCAGGAGGGAATCATCTTTTTCTGTATAGAGACGGTCTTTCAGTATATCCAGGTAAATGGATGACAGGTCCACAGTACAGAAATTATGGACGGCATGGTACATGACATGGAATTCATAATCCTCATAGGCTTTAAGAACGGTACGCTTTACCTGTTCCAGACGAAGCAGCGCCCAGCGGTCCAATTCTTCCATATCCCCATAAGCCACGCTGTCGGTCTTCGGATCGAAATCATAAAGATTCCCCAGAAGGTAGCGGAACGTATTTCTGATCTTTCTGTATACATCGCTCATGGATTTCACAATCTTATCGGAAAGGCGGACGTCTCCCTGATAATCGACGGAAGAAATCCACAAACGCATCACGTCAGCGCCGTACTTATCAATAATGTCCTGGGGCGCGACTACGTTTCCTACCGATTTGGACATCTTCCGTCCCTCTCCGTCCATGGTAAAACCATGGGTCAGAACAGCCTTATACGGCGCGCAGCCATTGACTGCCACACTGGTCAGAAGAGAGCTGTGGAACCAGCCGCGGTGCTGGTCGGAACCTTCCAGATACAAATCGCAGGGATACGCCGCGCCGGTATCTTTCCACACCGGATGAGGATCTTTTAGGACACCATTCCAGGTGGAGCCGGAATCAAACCATACGTCCATGATGTCTTTTTCCTGGTGGAAACGGCTG
>ULOQ01031043.1_pt1 | contig 10625 bp, 8 predicted proteins | sample 1952741 | NCBI WGS metagenome assembly ULOQ01 (sample SAMEA4835608, study PRJEB28245) | human gut metagenome | biome: gut microbiome; material: fecal sample | place: Denmark | collected 2008
AGATAAAAATCCTCTCCTGTCTGCTTTCGCTCTTTCACCCATCCGTCTTCTGTGAGCAGAATGGTTTTTGAATCGTCAAGCACTGCAAATCCGTCTCTGGAAAGAATGCCTTTTTCCAGCGGGATGCTGCCATTTGCCTCGTCAAGTGTGCGTGCCGTTCCAAAAAGATTACGGTCTTCATTCTTTCCATAATACCATTCGAGATCACATCCGTTGTCCGGTTTTCTCAACCTCACACTAAGGATACTTTCTTCAAATGGTTTTCCATCATACCGTATCCGTAAGCTTTTCGTCTGGATCTCCATATACTCTTTTTTATGTCTTATCTCAAACGGAACATCCTCAAGATCCCTGTACCAGATCACCTGAGATGCATCATCTACAAATTCACCGGATCTGTCATATTCAAATCTGACCAGCCTGTCTGTCAGAAATGTAATTCGATATCCTGCTCCTGTGATCACATTTTCCGGTCTTGCCTTTGGTTTTCTATCGCATATGAACTGTTGTTTCATCATGTGTTATACATCCTTTCGTATCCTGACTTTTGAAAAAATCTTCTTTAAGAAAAAGCTGTTGATCCATGCAACCCCTGAAATGCCGATCAAAAACCATATTCCAAATGTAACTGGAATTCTGGCAACCAAGAAAAATGGAAAAACATTTATGCCCAGCATCAGCAGCGTGTATGGAATATTGGATATTCCAAGCAATAACGCATTCTTTACGGTCGCTTTCAGGCTGTTTTCAAAGTAAGACTCCATCGGAAACGCATAAGTAAAAATCTCTGCCACTAATATCCCGCCAGCGACCACAAGTACCTGCAAAATGTCCAGTCTGCTGTCTGTGGCAAAAATCTGATAATCCAGATATAACATTGCAACGACTGCAACACCCACAAGGTAAATGATCGTGGATGACCTGAAACATTCTTTAAACAATTTCCAAAAATCCTTTGTCAGATATCCCTCTCTTTTTTCCTGTATGGGAAAGATGCATCCATAAACAGCTGTTATGGATGCCCCTATCGTAATAATCGGAATACAAAAGAGGATAGCTAACAGATTTAATCCAACCAGATCTGCGATCCGGTTCAATACTTTGACAAACTTTCCATCTTTCTGCAGCATTTTTCTCTCCTATGTTCTTATGCCAAAAATTCGTTTTTTCCTTTTTCTACAGTAACCATCTGTCCCATGATCTCTGCCATGAAAGCTGTGCCCTCGTTGATAACTTCCACTCCATCTTTGCAGACTGTGACATCAAGTTTATTTCCTTTCCAATAAATCGGGTATGTAAATTTTTCCCACTGTTTTGGACAATTTGGAGCAATACGGAGATGACCGTCACGGATTCTTATTCCACCGAATCCCATTACCACATCCTGCCATACACCTCCCATATTTGCACTGTGGATTCCTGCATCCGAGGATTTCATCTCCTGTCCAAGATCGGTAAGTGCAGCACTCATGAACATTTCATAAGCCTCTTTCTCCATACCAAGGTCACATGCAGTGATACTGTGGATCGCCTTGGAAAGAGATGAATCATGCAGTGTTCTTGCTTCATAGTATACATAGTTCTTTGCCTTATTATCCGGTGTTGTGATATCTTCCATCTGATACAGCAGTTCTACAATATCAGCCTGTTTACCTGCCTGCATTTTCTGTACATCTTCCCCTGAATAATCATGAAAGATCGTTCCCACAACAGAAGCATTCTTATACACAGAAAGATCTATTTCTTTTAGATCAAAGTATCCGTCAAACTGAGGAATAATCCCTGTTTTTTCATCCGGCTGCGGCAAATAAAGTTTCTTCATTTTATCTTTCAGTTCTTCCTCTAACTGTTCTAATGATGTACCCTCTTCCTGCATTAATTTCTGCATTTTCCCGTAGATATCTTTCTTCTCATCACGGATGCATGCAATTACCTGTGCTGCTAGTCTCATATTTTCATGTGCCATATAATTCGTATATGCATTATTATCCACATGTTCTTTGTACTCATCCGGTCCTATAACATCACGGATTTCATATCTGTTGTTTTCTTCAATCCACTCCAGACGGCTGTTCCAGAAACGTGCGGTCTCGATTATCATTTCATATCCATATCTGTCCATGAAATCCTGATCGCCTGTTGCTGTATAATACTGCCATAATGCAAAAATAATATCCGAAGTGATATGCTGCTCTATCACACCGGTCAGGCAGATCAGCGGCTCTCCTGTATGTACATTTACTCCAGTGATATATGGTGTGACTTCCCCATCACTGATCCACGCAGCTTCCCATGGATACATTGCTCCTTTATAGCCGTTCTCTTTTGCTTTCTTTCTTGCGCCATACAGTCCCTTATAACGGAATTCCAGAAGTGTCCTTGCCACTTCCGGCTCTGCCATCTGGAAATACGGGAAAATAAAAGTCTCTGTATCCCAGAACGAATGTCCCTTGTAGCCTTCTCCGCTGAGTGCCTTTGCTCCTATGCCAACCCGGTTGTCTTCTTTCCGCACCATGATCTGAAGATGATATAATGCAAAGCGGACAGCCACCTGCGCATCGTCTTCCCTGCTATCGATCACGATATCCTGTTTTTTCCAGATTGCTTCCCAGACTTCCCTGCTTTCCTGCAGGAGTGTCCGGTATCCCTTGCATTCTGCTTCCTTTAAGTTCTCCAGTCCATTTGCATATACCGTCTCTTTATCCGGCTCTTTTCCCGATCCTGTATACTCAAGATCCCTGCTGGAATGAACCGTTGAGATTTTCTCTACACGTGCCGTCTCTCCTTTCGGGATATCCAGTTGGATCTTCGCATGGATCTTTCTTCTGTCATCTACGATCTTATATGCGGTCTCCTCTGTTTTCTCTCCATCCAAAAATACGTCATGAACAGTACTGACTGCGATCGCAACTTCTGATTCTGTCGTGACCATTCCCATCTGCAGATATTTTTCATCGAATGCACGCTTTGATACTTCCGTGAGATGCTGGGCACCATTATTGGTCACCTGTGCGTTGATTCCGCTCACAACCGTTGCTTTTACGTCGCAGTTTACAGGTTTGATCTCAACATATGCACCGATCACATGTACGTTCTTATAAGACACAAAACGATGGAAAGACAGCTGCACGACATCCCCGTTTTTTCCTTCCCACAGGACATTACGGCAGGTTTCCCCCGTATAAAGATTTAATGTTCTTGAATACTCTTTTAGATTGTCCTCTGTCATGGAAAAACGTTCACCATTAAGTTCGATTTCCATATTCACAATATCAGAAACATTCGGAAGTTCAGTTGCTTCCTCTTTGCTTGCTTTGTTGAATGTTCCTGTGATGAACATACCCCTGACAGTATCCACATATCTTTCTTCCAGCGAATTGCGGAGGCCTAAATAACCATTCCCCTGTGTGAAGATGGACTCACATTTTCCAGTATATTTCTCATGAAAGCTGGTCTCCTCAATGATCCAGCTTGTCTCTGCCCCTGTTCCTTTTCTGTAATTCATAACTGGCATAGCTTCATTCTCCTTTATTAACCTTTAATTCCGGATGCAGCAACAGATTCCTGTACCTGCTCCTGTGCAAAGCAATATACAATGATCGCCGGAACCACTACGAGTGTGAGTGCCGCAAACATTTTCGTGTAATCGTACGATAATGACTAGTTAAAAAACTGTAATGCAACCGGCAGCGTCCTGTTCTTCTCTGATGATGTAAGAAGTGCTGCATAGAAATATTCATTCCAATTGCCGAGAAACATTAAAATTCCAGCGGTAGAGAGACCTGATTTCGCAAGTGGAAGATTGATCATAAAAAATGTACGGAAAAACCCTGCACCATCAATCGTAGCAGCCTCATCCAATTCTTTTGGAACTCCCATAAATGCCGATTTCAAAATGAAAATCGACATTGCAATACCGCTTCCCAGATATACAAGGATCAAACCTGTTTTGGTATCATACAGATGCATGGAATTGATCAGCGAAAAAATCGGCTGTGCTTTTGCATGACCCGGAACAAGCATTGTAATTGTAAATAGTGCAAAAATAAGATTTCTTCCCGGGAACTCATATTTCGCCAATACATAGGCCGCCATTGCAAAACAGATCAGGGATATCACCGTAGATATCAGCGATATCAGCAGCGAATTGCCAAAATAACTAAAGAAATCATATTTCTGGAACAGATATGTGTATGCCTCTTTTGCTGTTGTAATACCTGTTGGCAGTGTAAATGGTCCCTCCAGAATCTGTGCATTCGTTTTAAAGGAGGATAATGCCACCCATACGATTGGGAATACACTCAGCATAATAACAATGAATTCTGTTCCATAAATCAGGATATTTGTTAATATTTTTTTTATCACATTCATGATTGTTCCTCCTAGTAGATTGAATCATTCATACGGAATGCCTTTGTTACAATGTACATAACCAGTAAACCGATAAGGAACATGATCACACCGATCGCATTGGCAAATCCGTAGTTGTAATCTGTGATCGCACGTACCAGCAGTACAGATAAACTCATCGTATCATCACCAGGTCCTCCGGCTGTCGTAAGTGCGATCGCTTCATACATGGAGATACGTGATGTGATAGAACATAACATTCCGGTTCCTATGGAGATCCGGCAAAGAGGAAGTTCCACGAAACGGATCAACTGCCATCCATTCGCTCCGTCAAGTTTTGCTGCTTCGATCAGTGCTTTTGGAATCGCCATTAAATCATTCAATACGATCAATGTGACAATAACTGCATAAAACAGCCACGTAAGGGTAACTGCCCAGAATGCATATGGACTCTGGTAGAACCACTGCACCGAAAAATCTTTATCAAATACACGTATCACTGAGTTTAAAACACCCATCTGGTCATTGAAAATAAACCGGTAGATCAATGCCCACGCTGCTGCTGAAATAATATTTGGTATCATAAATACAGAACGTGTGAATTTCCATCCGTGAGGTTTCAGATATAAAACAAATGCCGTGAGCACACCAAATCCTACATGGAACGTCATTGCAATAGCCGACCATAAAATCAGGTTTTTGATCGATGCTGCAGAAGCACTGTTGGTAAAGAGTTTTATATAGTTACTGATCCCATTAAAAGAAGGAGCATTAAATCCATCCCATTTTGTAAATGATGTTGTAAGCATCACAGCGATCGGCTGTACATAAAACATCACAAATATAATAATTGTCGGAAGAAGGAATGCGTAAATCCATTTAAAATTTTTAACCTGCACTTTTCCGTATTTTTTCTTTTTTGTCATAATATTCCATTTCCTTTCAGAAATATTCATTATTTTCAGATATATTCCGCGTCCAGAAGGCAATCTTCTGAAAGAAAAAGGGGAATCAATTTGTCCGTAAATGATTCCCCCTCCATGATTTCATCGATTATTTGTCACCAGCTTCAGCGGCTTTTGTTGTAAGAATCTCACAGAACTCTTTCGGAGTAATCTGTCCATTTACTAACTGCACAAGATTGGTTCCAAATACACTGTTTGATACGGATTCAGGCATAATTTTTGATACATTAGGAACGATATTTGTATCAGATGTCAGTAACTCGGTCTGCTGTTTTACCAATGGTTTTTCATCTAACTTCGAAAGAAATTCATCGCTATAGGTAAGATTCGGTATCTGGCATCCCTCTGTAAGTGCAAATGTCTCTAACTCATCTTTTGAATAAATAAATGCAAGAAATGCTTCTGCACATTCTCTCTCTTCATCCGTACCACCATTGGTAAGCGTCCATCTGCCAAATACTTTTGTTTCACAGATTGACACATTGCCAGGATAATAATCCGCTTTTACATCCGCTCCGTTAAATCCATTAGACCAGTTATCAGAAGCACTGTCCACGAATTCGGAGTTCATCCAGGAGCCATTGCAGATAACGGCTGCCTGATCAGACATGAATGCATTGGCTGCGTCTGCATATGCTGCACCAACTGCATTAGCGGATGCATTTGTTTTCCAGATCTCTGTTAATTTTGTTACAGCATTTACGAATGCCGGCTCTGTGTAATCGTAGCATTTGGTTCCTTCATTCGATTGAAGCCATTCTTTACCGCCATCTTCATTTGCGATCAATGCCGTTAATAACAATGCTGATGTCCATGCATTGTCAACTGTCTGGAGCGCAAATTTGTTGTCACCAAGAGAACTGATAAATTCATCCATTGTCATGGATGAAACTGTTTTCTCCGGTGAGTACAGTGCTGAGTTATAGTATAAACCCGTGTTAGAAAGTGTGACCGCCGGCACACTGATGATATCTCCGTTCTCCAGTGTACAATATTCCAAAGAAGAATCTACACAAAGCTCTTTGATCTCCGGATGTTCATCCAGAAAATCGTTCATCGGGTAATACAGTTTTCCCGGGATCATTGCTGTCTTGATCCATTCTATGTCAGGTGTCTGGATCAGTGTCGGAAGTGAATCAGACTGTGCCAGCTGGCTGATCTTGTCTGTATAAGATGCCTCAACGACTTCCTCTAATTCAATATGATATTTTCCTTTGTTTGCCTCATTAAATCTCTCAACGGCAGGTTCAAAATATACAGCGCCAACATTTTCTCCTACGCAGAAGGTCGGGATTGTAAGTGTGATCTCACCACTTCCCGACGCACTGTTATTGCTGCTGTCTGAACCACCACACGCTGCAAGGGAAGCTGTCATTGCTGCTACAAGTAAAATTGATAAAACTCTTTTTTTCATCTTTTTCCTCCTAGTGATAAACGTGTAAAAAGCAAAAATCCAAAACGTTTTGGTAACTGTTGAGTTAACAATATACCAAAACCTTTTGGATTTCAAGCTTTTTGTGTATTTTTTTATTTTTTCGTCATATTTAACAATTTTTATTGTATAATTTGTATACTTCTTACAATTTTGCTTTCGTTGATGTGCGTTTCATCAGCTTGTATTCCATAGGTATCCAGTCCGGTACGCGGTTTCCATCAATCATGCTGACAACTGTGTTGGCACAGGCTACTCCCATTTCATATGGATACTGTTTGACAGATGTGATTCCCCCATGGATATATTTTGAAACAGTAAAATCATCAAAACCAGCGACAGCCACATCTTGCGGCACCTGCATTCCAAGCTGCATCATGCCATCGATCGCTCCGATTGCAATGCCGTCGCTTGCGCAGAAAAATGCATCAATCCCCGGATAGCGGCGCTTTAACTCCATTGCTTTCTGCATTGCCGTACTTTGGTCAAACTGGCAGTCCACGATCCATTCTTCCCTGACGCGGAAACCATGCTTCTCTAATGCACGCTTGTATCCGCTTTCCCTTCGTTCTGACACCTGTGCCATTTTCTTACCGGAAAGCATTGCTATGTTGCAGTATCCATTCTCGATCAGATGCTCGACCTCCTCGAAGGATGCTTTCTCATTATCTGCGGAAACTTCTCTTACGTTATCGCCATCCATGGCTACATCCACAAGGACGCATGGGATCTCACTGTTTTTGATCTGCTCATAATACGGCATGTCCATGGCAAGACCGTAAACGATAATCCCCGTTAATTTCTTCCTCTTGCAGATCTGTCCAAAGCTTATTTTCAACTGTTTATCGGACGGCATTGTCAGGATTGTAAATTCATACTCCATTTTTTGTGCCACCTTGTAAATTCCGCTTGTAAGTCCATACATGATGCCGCTTGGATCTTCCTCCAGCAGTTCTCCTGCGATCAGCAGTGCGATCGTCTTCTTCTGTATCCCTCTCAGTGAGCGTCCTGCCTCATCCGGCATATAATCCAGACGCCTCGCAATTTCTACGATCTTCTGCCTTGTCTGTTCATTCACATCTTTATATCCATTCAGTGCGTGGGATACCGTAGTCATCGATACCCCAGCCTCATGTGCAACGTCATGAATTGTCGTCCTCTTATTCAGAACTTCTTTTTCCTGCTTATCCATACAAACTCCCCCGATTTATCAGATTTCCACAAATTAATACCTATCTTATCACATTTTTCCATTATATTCCATCTGCAAAAATGAGGAATGCATGTGTCACGTTCCTATTTTGCGATGTCCAACAGATCCCTGAATGCTGACAGTTTATAATCTGCTTTGTCATAACCCGCTGCGTCGCCGATTGCTATAGATGTCATGTGTCCTGAAACTGCCGCATCGATTCCCGCATACGCATCTTCCACAACACCGCATTCTTCCGGTTTTAAACCTAAAAACTCTGCGGCTTTTAAGAAAACTTCCGGATCCGGTTTGGATCTTGTGATATTTGTTCCATCGGAAACCGCATCAAATTTATCCATGATCCCGGTCCTTTCAAGAATGTATTTCGCATTTTTACTGGATGAACCAATTGAAAGCAGATACCCTCTTTTACGCAGTTCATCCAATGTTTCCTTCACCTCGTCACTGACATCTGCCGGTGTCATCTGTTCTAAAAGTTTTTTATAAATCTCGTTTTTCTCCTCCGCCATCTTCTGTTTATCTTCATCGCTCAGCGGCTCTCCCTCATACCTTTCGAGAATGATTTCCAGACTTTCCATACGGCTTACCCCTCGCAGTCTGTTATTAATCTCCTGATCAAAATAAATACCTTTCTCGTCAGCCATTTGTTTCCAGGCTTTATAGTGATACTGATCTGTAAATACAATTACCCCGTCCAGATCAAAAATAAGTCCTTTTACCGTCATATTTCCCTCCATGTCTTCTCTTTCGCTTAATTTTTTTGGTATCATACTGTGTACTTTTTTTAATATTACACAGTATTTGTTACCAAAACGTTTTGGTATTTATATACTAACCCCCCCATTTTTAAAAATCAACAACGTTTTGGTAAATTATGATATAAAAAAAGAATAAGGTCTTACCACTGTGGGCAGTACCTTATTCTTTCAGCTGAATTCTATACCATTTTCTCTTTTTCTATAATAGTCTCTCGGAATCTCTAACAGCATTTGCATTTGATCATCGGTCAGCTTAATCGCATAAGAAAAAGTAATTTCTGGGTTATATTCTTCATCCCGGATGAATTGCGGTTCAAATCCTGTTTTCCCATTTCGGATTTTCTTTGCCGGAAGCGCAATATCATATGTCCATGTATATTTGTTTATCTCTTTTGTCTGCATACCTTCTATTGCCGGCATTTGTCTTTTCCAGTCATATACCTGATACGACAATTCCTGCTCTGGAATATTCAACAGCATAATACTTGTTGTGTTCCCGTATCCGATAACCTCGCAGTATTCGATTTTAGAAAAATAAACCGTATCTGCCATGTTTTCACTTCCTTTTATACACATTCTAATTCCAGCTTTTCCATATATCCGGTTTATATCCAAGTGTTGCCTGTTTACCATTTCTGACTACCGGTGTCTTAATTATTTCAGGATTCTCAAGTACTTTCTCCAATTTATCTTCATCTGCAATATACTTAATAATCGCAAGCAAGTCCTTATTTTTTCCGTCCCAGTTAACCATATTCTCTAATCCGCCGTTTACCTGAGCCACCGAATTAAACTCGCCTTTGCTCATACCTTTTTCTTTCATATCAATAAATTGATACTTTATGCCACGTTCTTTAAAGAATCGCTCTGCCTTCTTCGTTTCATTACATTTCTTTGTCCCAAATATCTGTATATACATTTCAGCATTCCTTCTCTATACCACAATGATATTTTTATTATAGCACTCATAATCTATGGTTTACAACGATTAAACATACTGCATATCACTAAGGCGGTATATGGTGAACGATATCGGAATATACTGCATACCTGTAAGGTGGTATCTGATGATTGATACCGAGGTATTCCGCATACCAATAAGGCGATATCTAGTAAGCGACACCGGGATATATTGCATACCTATAAGGCGATATCGGATGAGCGATATCGAGACATTCCGCATACCAATAAGCTGATATCGGATGAGCGATACCGAGGCATATTGCATACTAATAAGCGATACTGAAACATTTACGCATACCTACAAGCTGATACCGGGATGTGCGCATACCAATATTTTAATATCAGACAAATGGGTACTGTCGGGAATGAATGTCCAGAAAACGGATGCGGATAGAAGTGTACTGAGCGAAACGATATCGATTGAACCGTATGCAAATGGACCGGTATCAAAACACCCGGATTCAGAGTACGCATATGCAAATGCTATAGGATCCGCATTACCGAAAACTACATAATGGGCGCAGATCTGTGGGAACATACTGGGTTTTAAGGGATATGGGAACAAAATGTTGGGTTCTAATTTATCAGGCGCCAAACTGTGCCAGAATACAGCATCGAGGCACGCTCTCCTGTGAATACGATCAATGCGCGCGACATAAGGAACCCTGTATGCCTTTCCCCGGGTATTGAATACATTACTTACTATATAAAGTAATAACGTAGTAGTTTAACAAGTAGTAGTTTGTAATCTCAACATGTCGATTTCCCAATAAATCTGTTAGAATGGTAGATTTTGCAGACATAAATACAAAAGGGCATACATTTGAGTAGTAAAACGCTTCTATCAATAGGTCCTAATATGCATAGTAGTTGATTACATAGTAATTGTTCACGTAGTAGTTGTTCACATAGTAGTTCTTTCACTAGTAGTTGTTTACATAGTA
>ULOQ01002931.1_pt1 | contig 10610 bp, 7 predicted proteins | sample 1952741 | NCBI WGS metagenome assembly ULOQ01 (sample SAMEA4835608, study PRJEB28245) | human gut metagenome | biome: gut microbiome; material: fecal sample | place: Denmark | collected 2008
GATGAAGATGATAAAGAAAACAGATATGTAAAACTTCTCAAAAAAGTAATTCGTGCAGGTGTGAAAACAAAAGTTCTCATGCTTTCTGCAACGCCGGTAAACAATCGTTTTAATGATTTAAAAAATCAGTTAGCACTTGCGTATGAAGGTCACACTGAGTACATTGACAAAAAATTGAACACCACTCGCTCTATTGACGATATATTTAAAAACGCACAAAGGGCATTTAATACTTGGAGCAAATGGGATATTTCGGATAGGACAACAGACAATCTGCTGAAAATGCTTGATTTTGATTTTTTTGAAGTGCTTGACAGCGTTACAATTGCCCGCTCAAGAAAGCATATTCAAAAATACTACGATACTACGGATATAGGTACATTCCCGTCAAGGCTCAAACCAATATCACTCAGACCTAACTTAACTGATTTAAAATCAGCCATTACATATAATCAAATTTTTGAGCAGCTTATGTTCCTATCACTTTCAATATACACCCCCACCCACTATATTCAGGCAAGCAAAAAAGAAAAATATTCTGACTTATTTGGTAAAGATAAAGAAAAAATCGGATTCGACCAAATGGGTCGTGAGCAGGGTATTCGCAGACTTACTGCAATCAATTTGATGAAGCGTATGGAAAGTTCTGTTTATTCATTCAACCTTACGCTTACACGCATTAAGGCATTGATTGACAAAACCATAAAAGCGATTGACGATTTTAACAAGTTTACAGACACCAAACTTGACCTAACAGATATTTCTGATGTTGATGAATTTGACGATGAAGATCAGAATGTTGATGACCTTTTCTCTTTTGGTAAAAAAATAAAAATCAGTCTTGCCGATATGGACTATGTTTCATGGAGAAAAAGTCTGCAAAAAGATGCAGATATTCTTGAACTGCTTACTCTTATGGTTGGTGATATTACACCTGAACATGATTTAAAGCTGCAAGAACTGTTGAAAATAATTGACAACAAGATAAACCACCCGATAAATGAAGGCAATAAAAAGATAATTATTTTTACTGCCTTTGCCGATACGGCAGGATACTTATATGACAACGTAAGCACTTATGTAAAAACGAAATATGGTCTTAATACTGCAATGGTATCCGGTATGGTTGAAGGACGCACTACATGTCCAAATCTAAAGAAAGACTTGAACACAGTGCTTACATGCTTTTCTCCAATATCAAAAGACAAAAAATTGCTTATGCCAAATGATGATACAGAGATTGATTTGCTCATTGCAACTGACTGTATTTCAGAAGGCCAGAATTTACAGGATTGCGATTATCTTATTAACTATGATATACATTGGAATCCTGTCCGCATCATTCAGCGATTTGGACGAATTGACCGTATCGGAAGCAAAAATAAAGTCATTCAGCTTGTAAACTTTTGGCCGGATGTAACCCTTGATGATTATATCAATCTTAAAGCAAAAGTTGAAACACGAATGAAAATTGTAGATATGACTGCAACAGGCGATGACAATCTGCTAAGTGATGAAGAAAAGACCGACCTTGAATACAGAAAATCACAACTCAAACGCTTGCAAGAAGAGGTTGTTGATATTGAAGATATGTCAAGCGGTATTTCTATAATGGATTTGGGTCTTAATGAATTTAGACTTGATTTGCTTGAATATGTAAAGAATCATCCCGATATAGATAAAACACCTTTTGGACTTCATGCAGTCGCAAAAGCAAGTGATGAAATGCCGTCCGGAGTTATCTATGTGCTAAAAAATCGCTCCAACAGCGTAAACATAGATAATCAGAACAGACTTCACCCATTCTATATGGTTTATATCAGTGAAGACGGACAAGTTATATGTGACCATTTGTCGCCAAAAGCAATGCTTGACAAAATGCGTTATCTTTGCAAAGGCAAAACTGAACCATACACAGACCTTTGCAAACAGTTTAACAAAGAAACCCGTGATGGCAAAGATATGTCAAAATTTTCAGAATTGCTTGGCGATGCCATTTCATCTATTATCGAAGTAAAAGAAGAAAGTGATATAGACAGTTTCTTGGGTGGTGGACAGGTCAGCTTTTTAACGAACGAAATTAAAGGTTTAGATGACTTTGAACTTATTTGCTTCTTAGTCGTAAGATGAGGTGATTATAATGCTCGGATTACCAAAGGCGACGGAAATGAGTAAGCAGCTTCCGAAAAAAGCTATTTATACTAAATTTCAAATGAATACAGCAGAAAAAGCAAAAATTGATGCTGATATTTCAAGAATCACGATAGTAAATGAAATTGCTCCCAATAAGGTTAATATTCCTGCCGGAGAAGATGTAAAAAGTTTTTTTGTTTTGCTTGTTTCACTCAAAAAGAAAGAATATGATAAAAAAACGATAGCAACGCTTTCTAAGTTGATACCGCAGAATATTTTGTTTGTTCTTGAATATGAGAATGAAAGCAGACTTGCTATTTACCATACAAAGGTAATGCAGACAGAATGGAAACCTACTGAAAATCAACAAATTGAACTTCAGGGACTTAACCTTGATACAGTCTGGGAGAACATTGTTAAGGGTTTGGAGTGTGGAGTGTGGAATGAGGAGTTATCTCTTGATGAAAATTTAGCACTCCACGAACAGCAGGAAAAACTGCAAAAGCAGATTACCAAACTTGAAAAGCAAGCACGAACAGAGCGACAACCGAAGAAAAAGTTTGAATTGCATCAAAAAATCACTAAACTAAAAAAAGAATTAGGAGAATAAATATGGAATGGTTTAATAAGTTTATATCTATCTTAAAAATTCCACTAAAAATTTTGCTCCCGTCATTATGGATATTTAGTTTTGGTATTCTTTTTATGCCTGTACAAATATTAGAAAAAATCAATTTGTATGAGTGGAGTAAAAAGAATGGCTTTATGTTTGGACTAATTTTTGCAGTAACTACAAGTTTAATAATAGTATATATTATTACCTATTTGTTAAAGAAAATGAATAACTTTATTAGTAGTAAAACAAGAAACAAAAAAATAATTAAAGCTATAGAAAATATGAGTGAATATGAACGAAAAATTATTCTTGATGTTTACAAAGAAAAAACATATTCCGCCATATTGGATTATGCAAACCCTGTAGTAAAAACTCTATTGGCGAAAAGATATTTATATATGGGCAATAACGTTCCAGTTGAAATAACAATTGATAATCGTATGCACACAAGGATGGCTTTACAACCATTTGTTAGACAAGCTTTAGAGTGGAAGTACAATAAAACTATTGATATGATAAAACATTTAGAAGACAAACTCAATAAAGCAAAAAAAGAAAATGATAAGCAAGAAATAATTAATAAAATAGAATCATATAAACAAATTGAAGTTTCTTTAAGGAGATAAACATGGACAAGTTAAAAATGCAGACAGTTAATAAGGCGGATGAAAATTTTAAGAAGTTGGCGGATATGTTTCCTAATGCCGTAACTGAGGCAAAGGACGAGAACGGTGAAGTAGTTCGTGCTATTGATAAAGATGTACTTATGCAGGAAATAAACACAAAGGTGGTTGACGGAAATGAGGAACGCTATCAGTTTACTTGGCCTGATAAGAAGAAGTCCGTTCTTCTTGCCAATGCACCGATAAACAAAACTCTCCGTCCATGCCGTGAAGAAAGCGTTGACTTTGATAATACAGAAAACCTTTATATTGAGGGCGATAATCTTGAAGTGTTAAAGCTTTTACAAGAAACTTATCTTGGTAAAATTAAAATGATATACATAGACCCTCCTTATAACACAGGCGGAGATTTTGTTTATGATGATGATTTTGTTCAAAATACGGCTGAATACCTTGCTAATAGCGGACAGTATGATGACGTAGGTAATAAACTCGTAACTAACACCGAAAGTAACGGTCGTTTTCATACGGATTGGCTTAATATGATGTACCCTCGTCTTAAAATTGCAAAAGACCTGCTGACAGATGACGGTGTGATTTTTGCTCATATTGATGATAATGAAGTCGAGAATTTAGGAAAGCTGTGTAATGACGTTTTTGGAGAAGATAACTTCATTAACATCATTACTGTTAAAACTAAAATTGGTGGCGTATCTGGAAGCTCTGAGGGAAAAAGCTTAAAAGATGTTACCGAGTTTATTTGGGTTTATGCTAAAAACAAGAATGAACTTTTGTTAAAACCAGTATATAATCACATACCTTTGTTTGACCGCATACAAAGCTATCTCGACGAGGGGAAAAGTTGGAAATATACTTCCATTATTACGAAGCTGGAGGGCAAAGTTCTTCTCAAAAGAGACGAAAAACATGATATGAATTTTTATGGCTATACTACTTTGGAAACTCAGTCCATTTCATCGTACGCCAAAGAGAATGGTATCAGTGAGCAGGATGTATACAACCGCTATGCAGACAAAATATTTAGAACAACCAATGCGCAGAGTAGCGTTCGTCAGACAGTGATTAAAGAAACGAAGGGATTTGAATATCCTATGTTCAGTTGTGAGTACGTACCGATTAAAGGGAAAAATGAAGGTAAAAAAATTGAGATTCTGTACAAGTCTGGTTCTACGGATGACCAGCGTAATATGGTTATGTTTTTATCCGATGTAGTGAAGAAGATTGATGGCGTATATTATTATTTAGATAAGGTATCGTCTTTGTGGGATGATATTGATTATAACAACCTTACTAAAGAAGGTGATATTGAATTTGCAAATGGAAAGAAGCCGATTAAGCTTCTTCAAAGAATTATCAATTTGGCTACAGAGGATGATAGTTATATTTTAGACTTTTTTTCGGGTTCTGCTTCTACAGCACACGCAGTCGTTCAACAAAATTTGGAAGATAACGGAACTCGTAAATTTATTATGGTACAAATTCCTGAAGAAACTGATGCCAAATCTAATGCACGAAAAGCTGGGTTTAGGACAATTTGTGAAATAGGCAAGGAGCGTATTCGTCGTGCGGGACAGAAAATTAGGAATGAGCAATTAGGAATTAAGAATGAAGGCGATAACTCCTCACTCCAAACTCCTAATTCCTCACTTGACACCGGTTTCCGTGTGTTGAAATGCGACAGCTCTAATATGAAAGATGTTTATTATAACCCTGCCGAGTATGAGCCGTCTCTTTTCTCAAGTCTTGAAGATAACATTAAAGAGGACAGAACGCCGGAGGATTTGTTATTCCAAGTTATGCTTGACCTTGGAATTTTGCTTAGCAGCAAAATTCAAGTTAGGAGTGAGAAAGTAGGAATGAGGAATTATTCTTACTTTGATGTTGAGGATGGATATTTGATTGCTTGCTTTGACAAAAACATTGATGAAGAAGTCATCACGGCTATTGCCAAGCAAAAACCATATTATTTTGTTATGCGTGACAGCTCTATGGCAAACGATAGTGTTGCAACCAACTTTGAGCAGATTTTCGCCGCATATAGCCCTGATACAGTAAGGAAGGTGCTATGATAATTCATAATGCATAATTCACAATTCATAATTGAGGAATACTATGAAAACAGATAATATTATTGTAGAAAAGAGTAAAGCTTTCGCTATTAGAATTATAAATTCATACAAATATCTTTGTGAAGAGAAACACGAATATATTTTGTCAAAACAACTTCTTCGTTCAGGAACGAGCATAGGGGCAAATGTTAAAGAGGCTATACGAGGACAAAGTAAAGATGATTTTATCCACAAACTGAATATATCACTTAAAGAGGCAAGTGAGTCAGAATATTGGATTGAGTTGCTATTTGAAACCGACTATATTACAAAACAACAATTCGACAGTCTTATTGGTGATTGTCGGGAGCTTATTAAGCTACTAACCTCTATTATTAAAACAAGCCGAAAGGAGGGTAAATAATTCATTATGCATTATGCATCATGAATTATGAATTGATTTGAAGTTTAATTTTAAGATTCAACAATATCAAACGGATGCAGTTGACGCTGTTATAAATGTCTTTGACGGTCAAGGCTTTCATGATAAAACAAATTACATCCGTGACCTTGGTAATAAAAATCAAACCGATGCGCAGATGACCATTAACACTCCCGATGAAGAATTTGATGTTATAAATGACATAGGATATAAAAACGAGCTTGTTGAACTTTCTGACGAGCAGTTATTACAAAATATTCACACCTTGCAAAGTCAGAATAACATAAAGCTCTCCCCTTCCCTTGTAAAAGATTTGGGCAGATGCAGTCTTGATATTGAGATGGAAACAGGTACCGGTAAAACCTATGTATATATCAAAACAATGTTTGAGCTAAATAAAAAATACGGCTGGAGCAAGTTTATTGTAGTGGTACCGAGCATTGCTATTCGTGAAGGTGTAAAGAAATCGTTTGAAGTAACCACTGATCACTTCATGGAATACTACGGCAAAAAAGCTCGTTTCTTTATCTATAACAGCTCTAACTTAAATCAGCTTGATAACTTTTCATCAAACTCAGGCATCAATGTTATGATTATAAATACACAAGCTTTTGCTACATCTCTTAAAGAAGGTGGCAGAAGCAAGGAGTCCCGTATTATTTATTCAGAGCGTGATGAATTTGCATCTCGCCGTCCAATTGATGTTATTAAAGCAAATCGTCCAATTTTAATTCTTGATGAGCCACAGAAAATGGGCGGTGATGTAACACAAAAGGCATTGAAAAACTTTAATCCGCTTTTCAGTCTTAATTATTCTGCTACCCACGCAAAACACCATAATCTTGTTTATGTACTTGATGCTCTTGATGCATTCAACAAAAAACTTGTCAAAAAAATTGAAGTTAAAGGTTTTGAAGTTAAGAATTTAAGAGGAACTGACAGCTACCTCTACCTTGAACAGATCGTCCTTTCTGATAAGAAGTCGCCAATGGCAAAAATCGAGCTTGAAATCGGATATAAAAAATCCATAAACAGGGAATCTCGAACACTTGGCGTTGGTGACGATTTGTATTATGTTTCGCAAGAAATGGAGCAGTACAAGGGCTATACCATTTCCTTTATTGAACCAGGCAGCAGAGAACGAGGAATACCCGCTTCCGTAACCTTTACCAACGGCGAGGTCATCAAAGCCGGTGATGTGGTGGGCGATGTGTCCGAAAAGGATATGCGCCGTATTCAAATTAGAGAAACTATCCTTTCTCATTTTGAAAAAGAAGAAAAACTCTTTGACAAGGGAATTAAATGCCTATCATTATTCTTCATTGATGAAGTTGCAAAATATCGTCAGTATGATGAAAACGGAGATGAAGTTCTTGGCGAGTACGGCAAGATATTTGAGCAGGAATACATCAGTGTATTAAACGACTATGTAACATTGCTTGATACCCCGTACCAAAGATAGTTAAAGTTCATCTGTAGTGATGCAACTAAAGTACATACAGGTTACTTTAGTATTGATAAAAAAGGTCATGCTATTGACAGTAAATTAAAGCGTGGCAGTGAATTTTCCGATGATATTTCAGCATATGACCTTATCTTAAAGAACAAAGAAAGATTGCTTTCATTTGACGAGCCTACAAGATTTATATTTTCTCATTCCGCACTTCGTGAGGGTTGGGATAATCCAAACGTTTTTCAGATTTGTACACTCAAACATTCCGATAGCAACACTGCAAAGCGTCAAGAAGTCGGTCGTGGACTTCGTTTGTGCGTAAATCAGAACGGCAATCGTATGGATGCGGAAAGTTGTGGCGAATCTGTACATGATATAAATACCCTAACGGTTATTGCAAGCGAAAGCTATAAAACATTTGTTACGGATTTGCAGTCGGATATTAAATCTGTACTTTATGACAGACCTACTGTTGCAACGAGTGAATATTTCAAAGGCAAGTATGTTAAGGTTGATGATGTACCTACGCTCATTGACGATAAAACCGCAAATAAAATTTACAAATATCTTATCAAAAATGATTATATTGATGATGACGATAAGGTCACTGACAAATATCGTCAAGAAATTAAGAGTGGTACTGTCGCTGAACTACCGGAAGAATTAAAACCTATGACGGATGGTATACATACGCTTATTCAGTCTGTATATGATGACAACATTCTTCAAGATATGTTTACAGATGGTCACGAAACAAAAGTCAAAGATAATCCTCTTAATGATAACTTTGCCAAAAAAGAATTTCAGGCATTATGGAACGAGATAAACCACAAATACGCTTATACAGTAGAATTTGACAGCAATGAACTTATACAAAAAGCCATTGCTCATATTGATGATAAATTATTTGTTACTGAACTTCAATACACCACAACTGTCGGTCATCAAAAAGAAGAAATGAATGAATACGAAGTTGAGCGTGGAGCTTCCTTTACCAGCGAAAAAACGAGAGTACAAACACTTAGACACACTGAAACAAGTCAAGTCAAATACGATCTCATTGGCAAAATTACTGAGGGAACATCATTAACAAGAAAAACTGTATCAGCAATTTTACAGAGCATAAATATCAAAAAATTCTATATGTTTAGAAATAATCCTGAAGAATTTATTACAAAGGTTATCAGGCTTATCAATGAGCAAAAAGCTACAATGATTGTAGATCATATTTCTTACGATACTATTGAAGGAAAATACGATAGCACAATCTTTACAGCCGAAAAAAACACGCAGAGCTTTGATAAGGCGTTCCTTGCAAAAAAAGCAATTCAGGATTATGTGTTTACGGATGGTTCTGCTGAAAAGAGTATTGAAAGAAGATTTGCAGAAGATTTGGATGCAGCGGAAGAAGTATGTGTTTACGCAAAACTTCCGAGAACATTTCAAATACCTACTCCCGTCGGCAATTATTCTCCTGACTGGGCTATCGCTTTCTACGAAGGAACGGTTAAACATATCTTCTTTATTGCTGAAACAAAAGGAACAATGGAAACGCTTAATCTTAGACCAATAGAGCAAGCAAAGATTTCTTGTGCCAAAAAATTGTTTAATGAAATGTCAACAAGCAATGTTGTTTACCATGATGTTGACAGTGACCAAAGCTTATTAGACATTATGAATTCAATATAAACAAAGAAGAAAAGTCGAGTTTGTGTGTTCAGCTTGACTTTTCTTCATACAACATAGTAATACACATTAAAAAAGTGAATACAAAACTAACAAATAAATGAAACAACTATAATACTTGTCAAATAAATACTATGGAAAATATAAGAATCAACAAAGTGCAGAAAGCGGCATTCGAACTAATTCAATCAGATGCAAGATTTTTAAATACAATAATTGATATCAATACAAATGCTAAAAATATTGATAGTAATTTTTTAATGATGTGTCAACCCTACATAGGAATATTTGCAGATGGTGCAGAACAATGGTGTCGAAAAATGGGGTTAGCCGCACCAGTGTTTAACAAAAAAGAAAAGACTTATTATTCTTCTCTTAGACAAGGGCATAAGCTTTTTGAAAAATCTTATAACGATTATACTAAAGCTCTAATGTATCGATTTTACAAAAGTGATAATTATTTCTTTAGAATAAGTGGATTGCGTAAAAATGCCTATTATAATGTAGGAACTGATATTTGCAATGGAGAATTCTGTGGCAATACAATTTTGTGTGCTTTACACACTCCCATTGATGATTTTGAAGATAAAAATTCAGGTGATTTCATTAGCGAGATGGGTGTAATCGTAGGTAAATTGGCTGCTTTTTTAGGGTGCAGAAACTTTCCTCCATATAATTACGATGATATCAATAACATAGTTATATATAAAGACTATCACTTTTATCACAATTGCCCATTAGTTTTAAAAAATGATGTAGGGTTTGTATTGTTTTCAATTCTTTGCAATATCAATTATGCAATAAAATTTGTTGAAAACTACTTCGTTGAAAACATTCCCCAAAAATTCAAATTTGCCTATTTACAATATTATTACCTTTGCGACTTTATAAGAGAAATGAACGAATTACTAAACACCAAGTTGGAATTAAATAGTTCTCTTAAAAACAGAAATATTAGAAATTGCCTTGCACATTATGGACTAGGACAATTTATGAAAGAAACTGACATTGATAAAGAAGATATCCTTAAAGGCATAACGGTAAAAGCTTTCAATATGGAATACTACCATTGCAAAGAACTTCTTTACGATTACCTTAACAAATTAGCTATACAGATAAAGTACAAAATATTTTAGTACGCTATTCCAAAGGTAGAAAACTGAATTCTAACTGATTATCACTGATTTTCCGATATGTGAATCCTTCTTCTTTTCAGGCCCAATAATTTTTTATATTGCTGTATATGTCAATATTCTCTTGTCATAATAAAACCTCCTATTGTAGTTTCTTTAATTCTACCATAGAAGGTCATTTTTCATTATCCACTTTTTACGAACTTGTGCAAAGAATTATGGAAGTTATTGAACTGAGTAACAAAGCATTTATGGGTTATAATTTTCAATGAAAGTATTGATGACAAACAGATTGAAGCGTTTGCTTTTGGTGTTTAGACAGTCTTTATAAATAATCAAATAGCAGGCAAAAAGAAAGCTGAGGATATGAAAATTGTCCTCAGCTTTTGGTTGTTTTAGGGGGGATTTTTCGATGATTTTTGAGGTTGATTTTGAATATTATGCATTGGCAGTTT
>ULOQ01032376.1_pt1 | contig 10367 bp, 8 predicted proteins | sample 1952741 | NCBI WGS metagenome assembly ULOQ01 (sample SAMEA4835608, study PRJEB28245) | human gut metagenome | biome: gut microbiome; material: fecal sample | place: Denmark | collected 2008
GGAGCAGCGGGAGGATTGAACATTATTTTTAAAACAATCTTAGATCCGGGTGACGAGGTGATCGTGTTTGCCCCATATTTCGGAGAGTACAAGAGTTATGCAGCCAATTTTGATGCGGAAGTCGTGGAAGTGGCACCGGATTTTGAAACATTCCAGCCAGATCTGATGGCATTTGAAAAAGCGATCAATGAAAAGACCAAGGCAGTGATCGTGAACACACCAAACAATCCGACAGGTGTGATCTATCATGAAGAAACCATGAAAAAGATGGCTGAGATTCTGGAAAAGAAGGAAAAAGAGATTGGACACGAAATTTATCTGATTTCCGATGAGCCTTACCGTGAACTTGTCTACGATGGAAATCAAGAGGATTTCCTGACGAAATACTATAGGAATACAATTGTAGGTTATTCCTTCAGCAAATCCCTTTCCCTTCCGGGTGAGCGTATCGGATATGTGGTTGTTCCGGATGAGGTGGAAAATGCAGATCAGGTCATTGACGGCATTGTTGTATCCAACCGTACCCTTGGTTTTGTAAATGCACCGTCTCTGCTTCAGAAAGCGGTAGCAAAATGTCTGGATGAGAAAACCAATCTGGCATTTTATGATGAAAACAGAAAGATGTTATACGAAGGACTGCAAAAGCTAGGTTTTCACTGCATCAAACCGGAAGGCGCTTTTTATATGTGGGTAAAATCTCCGGATACAGACGAAGAAAAATTTGTTGCAGCAGGTAAAAAATACAATATCATCATGGTAAAGGGCAGCGCATTCGGATGTGCAGGCTATGTCCGTCTTGCTTACTGTGTTTCCCATGAGACGGTGAAAAATGCCCTGACTGCGTTTGAAAAACTGGCAGAAGATTACGGATTGTATACAGAATAAAATGAGCAGATTGTAATGAATTTGTGAAATGTATCAGGAAAATCGAGAGAGTGGAGAGAGTAAAATTTATGAGTAACTGGGAAGAATATGTAAGGACAGTGGAACCGTATGTTCCGGGAGAGCAGCCAAACCAGCCGGACATGATCAAATTGAATACCAACGAAAACCCATATCCGCCTGCACCGGGCGTAGTAGAGGCTTTGAAGAACTTTGATACGGACAAATTGAGACTTTATCCGGAACCGACCTGTAAAGTGTTAGTCGATGCGATCGCAGATTATTATGGAATCAGGAGCAGTCAGGTGTTTACCGGTGTCGGTTCGGATGATGTGCTTGCCATGATATTTATGACATTTTTTAACAGCAAAAAGCCGATCCTGTTTCCGGATATCACCTATTCTTTTTATGATGTGTGGGCAAATATGCTTCGGATTCCGTATGAGACAAAAGCGTTGGATGATGATTTCCAGATCAAAAAAGAGGACTATTATGGGGAAAACGGTGGCGTGGTGTTCCCAAATCCGAATGCACCGACCGGAATTCTTATGCCGCTTTCAGAAATCGAGGATATCATTGCACACAACCGCGATGTAATCGTAGTTGTGGATGAGGCATACATTGATTTTGGCGGGGAGTCTGCGCTGCCTCTGATCGAAAAATATGACAATCTTCTCGTGGTACAGACCTTTTCAAAATCGCGTTCCCTGGCAGGTATGCGGCTTGGGTTTGCGATGGGAAATGAAAAGCTGATTCGGTATATCAATGATGTGAAATATTCTTTCAATTCCTACACGCTCAATCAGACAGCGCTTGTACTTGGTGTGCAGGCAATCAGGGACAGGGAGTATTTTGAGGAAACCTGTGCGAAAGTCATCGCTACAAGGGAATGGACGAAGTGCGAACTGAAAAAGCTTGGATTTTCCTTTGGGGATTCCATGAGCAACTTTATTTTTGCAACACATGAAAGAGTTCCTGCAAAAGAAATATTTGAAGTACTCCGGGAGCATAACATTTTCGTGCGCTATTTTTCCAAGCCGAGAATTAGCAATTATCTGCGTATCAGCATCGGAACCCAGCAGGAGATGGAGCGTCTGACCGCTTTTCTGGCTGTTTTTCTGGGAGAATAACAGGATGCCGTCAGGTATAAATTAAAGTTATAGTTAATATGAAAATAAGTGTTGCTTTTTCGACTGGATTCGACTATTATAGAATTTGCATCTGTAACACTTTAGTGTGTAAAACAGATATTTACTTTAAAACTTTACTATGATAAAATGTGCGTAGATTGGAAGTTTCTGATTATAGTAAAAGATGATATCATTTTGATTTATGAGAAGGAGAAGGTAAAATGAGCAAGAAACTAAGGACCGAGGCAGTAGACCATCTTTTTGATGCGATTTTAAGCCTGGAAAACAGAGAAGAATGTTATACTTTTTTTGAAGATGTCTGCACTGTGAATGAACTGCTTTCCTTATCACAGCGATTTGAGGTTGCCAAGATGCTGCGCGACCAGAAAACATATCTTGATATTGCAGAGAAAACAGGTGCTTCCACAGCGACCATCAGCCGTGTAAACCGTTCTTTGAATTATGGGAATGACGGATATGACATGGTATTTGCCAGAATGGCTGCATCAGAGACAAACGAAGCGTAAAACAGAATAGAAAAACCCGGAAAAAAAGAAAAACCCGGAGCTGCACGGATCATGTCTGGTATAGACAGTGTTCCATTCAGCACCGGGTTTTATTTTTCTTTTTTGGAAGGATCTTTTTCTTCGTGCAGCATCTGATCGACAATGCGCTCGATAATTGTTTTTTTCAGGTAGACATCATAGCTTAACATGCAGATAAAACTGAATGTCCGTAAAAGCTCTGCATCCTCACCTTCCATGCCCTCAAAAGTTTTCATGGAGGTGTTAAACTTCTTTGCAAGGTCTTTCATGATATTTAAGGTTTCCTGATGCTCCAGACCAAACACTTCTTTATAGATATCCTCAAGACTCATCTCGGAGCTGCCTTTTCCAAAATATCTGTCCGTGATCGGATTTAAGATACTCTGGATGTCACTGATGCTTAAGATACTTTTAAAATAGTAGATAAAGATCAAAGTCAGCACATGTTCTTTGGAATATTTTTTCTTTTCAGGTGGAGGAAGAAGATCGTTTTTTGCATAATTGTTGATCATGGTCTTAGTCAGGATCTTATCGTCCTCATGCCGCTTGGATGTGGCAAGCTGGGAATCCATAAATGTTGTCACCTGATCCATGTAAAGATCGATATTCGGGATATCTTCCGGTTTTACATAGTCGATTTTGTTAAATTCATCTAATATATCACTTAAAAATTGTTTTGTATTCATTTTTTTACCTGCTTTTACTCTTACTAGTTCAATCGTATTCTCTACATCAGATTATATAGTATTGAAAACTAGATGACAAGATACAATTGAATTTAATTGTATGAATTTGAATGTGGACGGTCGTAGATTTTTTCTGACGCAAAGGTAAAAAAAGAGACGGGTGTATTTGACAAAAATATATGTTTGTCATATAATGCACTTAACAGGAAAGCCGATAGATAGGTGTGAGCTATCTACTCCGGCGAAAAATCAATGTTAAAATAACCGTCAACTTTTCTCAGGAGCTGGACGGTTATTTTTTATTGTTAAAAAAAGAAAATATGTTCGATTTTACTGTTCATAAGCAGGGATAATGTGTTACAATAGATGGGAATATGATATTGTAATAAAAAAGGGATTGAATATTACAAACAACAACGGAAATGGAGATGTCTATGAGCATTTATGATACATTGAACGAACAGCAGAGAGAAGCGGTATTTCACACGGAGGGACCGGTTCTGATCTTGGCGGGTGCAGGTTCCGGAAAAACGAGGGTTCTGACACATCGAACCGCTTATCTGATCGAAGAAAAGGGCGTGAATCCATACAATATTATGGCGATCACCTTTACGAATAAAGCGGCAGGTGAGATGCGTGAGAGGATCGACCAGCTTGTGGGATATGGCTCTGAGAGCATCTGGGTATCAACGTTCCATTCTACCTGTGTGCGCATTTTAAGACGTCATATTGACCGCATCGGGTTTGACACTAATTTTACAATCTATGATTCCGATGATCAGAAGACACTGATGAAGGATATCTGTAAACGTCTGAATGTGGATACTAAGATTTACAAAGAGCGAAGTCTGCTTGCTGCGATTTCCAAAGCAAAAGATGAACTGGTAGATCCACAGGAATTTTCTCTCCGTGCGGCTGCTTCCGGGGATTTTGCGAAACGGAAACAGGCAGAGATCTACAGAGAGTATCAGGATGCACTGCGGCGGAATAATGCACTTGATTTTGACGATCTGATCGTAAAGACGGTTGAATTGTTTAAAACGGATGATCAGGTGTTAGACTACTATCAGGAACGCTTACGCTATATTATGGTGGACGAGTATCAGGATACGAATACGGCACAGTTTGAACTGATCAGTATTCTTGCCAGAAAGTATAAGAACCTGTGTGTCGTTGGTGATGATGACCAGTCTATCTATAAGTTCCGCGGTGCGAATATTTATAATATCCTGAACTTTGAAAAACATTTTCCGGAGGCAGTGACGATAAAACTGGAACAGAATTACCGTTCTACGCAGAATATTTTAAATGCTGCAAACGGAGTGATCTCCAACAATATGGGACGAAAAAGAAAGACACTCTGGACAGACAATGAAGAGGGGAAAAAGATCGGTTTCAAGCAGTTTGAGACAGGCTATGAAGAGGCAGAGTATGTCGCAAAGGACATCAATGCCTGTGTGAAGGACGGCAGATATCATTACGGTGACTGCGCTGTTCTCTACCGCACAAACGCACAGTCCCGTCTTTTTGAGGAAAAATTTATCGTATCCAATATTCCATATAAGATTGTCGGCGGCGTGAACTTCTATGCAAGAAAAGAGATCAAAGACCTGCTTGCCTATTTAAAAACGATCGATAATGCAAGAGATGATCTTGCTGTCCGCAGGATCATCAACGTGCCAAAACGTGGAATCGGTGCAACAACCTTAAACCGTGTGGCAGATTATGCGGCTGCGGCAGACATCAGTTTTTATAATGCATTGAAAATGGCAGACGATATTCCGACACTCGGCAAGAGTGCTGCAAAGATCAAGCCATTTGTGAATTTTATTCAGGTGATGCGCAGTAAAGTAGAGATTATCAGCGTTTCTGAACTTTTGCAGGAGATTATAGACGAAACTGGATATGTGAAAGAATTGGAAGCGGAAGATACCGAGGAGGCAAAGGCGCGTATTGAGAATATCGATGAGCTGATCAGCAAAGTGGTTGCTTACGAGGAAGGCGAGGAACATCCGACACTCAGTGGTTTTTTAGAGGAAGTGGCACTGGTTGCAGACATCGACAGTCTCGATGAGGGCAGTGATTATGTTGTTTTAATGACATTACATAGTGCAAAAGGTCTGGAGTTCCCGAAAGTTTACCTTGCCGGAATGGAGGATGGATTGTTCCCAAGTTATATGTCCATCACTTCGGACAGTTCTTCTGAGGATCTAGAAGAGGAGCGACGCCTGGCTTATGTGGGGATCACGAGAGCCAAAGAAGAACTTACAATTACCTGTGCAAGACAACGTATGATTCGTGGCGAAACGCAATATAATAAAGTATCGCGGTTTGTTCGGGAGATTCCGTCTGAACTGTTGGACAGTGAACTGAGAAAGCCGGCATCTGCAAGAGAATCTTCTTTTGGAAAAGAGAGCAGTTTCCCATCTTTTTTACAGAACCAGACAACAGCAAGACCGAAAAGAACAACACTGCGCCAGCAGCCTTCCGGACAGAGTATGCAGGCAAAGGCACTTGTCACAAAGGGTGTTGTAAAGTCAGAGCTTGACTATGGTGTCGGGGACACCGTATCGCATATCAAGTTTGGCAGAGGAGTTGTGAAAAATATCATGGATGGCGGAAGAGATTACGAGGTGACCGTGGATTTCGAAGGATATGGTGTGAAAAAAATGTTTGCCTCTTTTGCAAAATTAAAGCGTATCTGATTCTATTTGGGAGCAGGGACGTTTGTGTATCCGAAACTCTAAAAAATATATAAAATTTTTGAAAAATATAAATTTTTTATATTCGAAAAGTAAAGGATATGGTATAATGGGCGTAAGCAATGAGCAGTGCACATAGATTTTTCTGGTGTGTATTGCGTTTAGGTTTTGCATATCCTATAAAAGTATAAATAAGAGAAGGAGCGGAACACTATGAACAAGGTGGAAGATTTCATCAATGCGACAAAGTTAAACGACTTACTCAATAAGAAAGAGGATCTGATCAATATGACAAAGTTGAATGAATTATTAAACAAAAAAGAAGCAGAAGAAAAGAAAACATCAAAGGTTGTATGGATTTTTGCAATCATCGGTATTATTGCAGCAGTTGCAGCAGCAGTATATGGCGTATATCGTTTCTTTACACCAGATTATCTGGAAGATTTTGAAGACGATTTTGAAGATGATTATGATGACGATTTCTTCGAAGATGAAGAGGACGAAGAAGAGCCGGCAAAACCAGCAGAGAAAAAAGAAGAAGAATAAAAATAATCTGGAGGGCTGCGGATGCAGCCCTTTTTTCTTGTGTAACAGATAAAAGAAATAGAAAACTGTGAAGTTAATAAAATGTCAATGGAATCATGGACAATTTTATAGTTGATGAAATAAAAATGCGAGGAATTTATGAAAAAAGGACAAATCATAGAAGGCGTGATCGAGCGCGTAGACTTTCCAAATAAGGGAATTATCAGAACAGAGGATGGAAGACAGGTTATTGTAAAAAATACGATACCGGGACAGAAAGTGTCTGCTTCCATCAATAAAATCCGCAAAGGAAAGGCAGAGGGCAGACTTTTAGAGGTATTGGAAAAGTCACCGCTAGAAGGGGACAAAACAGGATGTGTCCATGCCGGGGAATGTGGAGGATGTACTTACCAGACACTTCCATACGACAGGCAGCTTGAGATGAAAGCAGAACAGGTAAAAAAATTAATGGATGATGTGATCGATCAGGAAAACCGGGATTACCAGTTTCTGGGAATCAAGGAAAGTCCAAGGCAGACTGCATACCGCAATAAAATGGAATTTTCCTTTGGGGATGAATTTAAGGATGGACCGTTAGCACTTGGAATGCATAAGCGTGGAAGCTTTTATGATATTGTGACGGTGGAAAACTGCCAGATCGTGGATGAGGATTTCAGAAAAATCCTGTCTGTCACACTTGCTTATTTTCGTGAAAAAAATATCACCTATTACCATAAACTGCGTCACACCGGATATTTAAGACATCTGCTTGTCCGTAAGGCAGTCAAAACAGGGGAAATATTAGTAGATCTGGTGACTACAACGCAGACGGATTTTTCGGGAATTGCCGCAGTACAGATGGATGAAGTTGAAAGTACGTTGAACAATGCACAGGAAAACGCATTTGCAGGAACGGAAGAGGAATTATTAGAGGGCTGGAAAGCCGCTCTTCGTGCAGCAGATTACAAAGGTACCATGATAGGTATTCTGCATACGAGAAATGACAATGTGGCAGATACCGTGACGAATGAAGGCACGGATGTTTTATATGGACAGGATTTCTTTTACGAGGAATTGTTAGGGCTTCGCTTTAAGATCACACCATTTTCTTTTTTCCAGACAAATTCCCTGGGTGCAGAGGTGCTATATCAGACTGCCAGAGAGTTTATCGGAGATGCACTTCCAAGCGGAACAGACGCAGATATTGCGGAGCATGGTAAAATTGTATTCGATCTGTATTCCGGAACCGGAACGATCGCACAGATGCTTTCTCCGGTAGCTAAAAAAGTGATCGGTGTGGAGATCATTGAGGAAGCAGTGGAAGCTGCCAAAGAGAATGCACAGTTAAATGGTTTACATAACTGCGAGTTTATCGCAGGGGATGTGCTCAAAGTCATTGACAGTATTGAAGAAAAGCCGGATTATATTGTACTTGATCCACCAAGGGACGGAATCAATCCAAAAGCTTTGGAAAAAATCATTCGTTACAATGTGCCTCAGATGGTTTATATTTCCTGCAAGCCGACCAGTCTGGCAAGAGATCTGGAAGTTTTACAGGCGAGAGGATATGAAGTGAAAAAGGTCTGTTGTGTCGATATGTTTCCTTCGACAACACATGTAGAAACAGTCTGCCTTCTGTCGAGAAAAGCCCAATAAATCAAAGGTTTCTGCGATTTTGGAAGAAAAATAGATGTGTGTTTCTGTTTCCGTAGAGTGATGATATAATCGGAGGTTTACCCCAGGGGATAGGCTTTGGAGAACGAGAAATATACATTTTGGCGAAAGGATACCTTTTCGCAAAAGAAGAAAGGGGAATATTTACGAGTAAAAAAGTATATCCTAATGATCCATGTCCTTGTGGGAGTGGAAAAAAATATAAGCTTTGTTGTAAAGGAAAACAAGATGATGCAGATTTTGTAAACCCGCTAAATTTATTAGACAATTACAAACTGATTCGAAAAGAGTCCAGAATAAAACAATGTTTACATCCAAATAATGAAGAGTGTTCAGAGAAGATTATAGGAGCCCATTCAATCCAAAATAATAAAATACTAAAAAGGATATCTAGTAACGGAATGGTTTTTATGCCATGTCCGAAACCTGATAATCCCTTTGCACCAATGACGAGTTATGGAAGAAAAGAAGCGACAGTATTCACTGGATTTTGTGGTCATCATGATAAAACTTTATTTCAACCAATTGAGGATAGAGATTTTGAGAAAACTGAAGAACAAGTTTTCTTGTATACATATAGATGCTTTGCTTTAGAATATCATAAAAAGCAGGAAGTTAAAAAAATGGAACAGATTATTTTTGCAAAGAGGCCATCGCTGGTTAATATGCCGGAAGTAGAGGATCCTTTTATAGGGAATAAATTGGCGATTGAGGATTTTATTGAGGACAAAAAAATCTTTGATAAAGCTATTTTGGAAAAAGACTATTCTGTTTTAACAAGTATTATTTGGGAATTTGACAAAGAGGTAAAATTCGCTTGTACAGGGTTTGAGGCATTGCAGTATGATTTGAATAGTAGGAGAGTGCAGGATTTGCTGGATTTCAGTAAGCCAGCACAACATGTATATGTCTGTGTTTTTCCTGAAAATGAGAAAACATATTGTATTATTTCGTGGTTTAAGAAAAATGATGGAATGTTTTCGTCATATTTTGAACAATTAAATGGTTTGGACGAAGTAAAGAAAAGAAATTTTATTAATAATCTCTTACCAATGATAAGTGAAAACTTGGTTGTTAATCCGGAGGCATGGGAAAAACTCAGTCAGTCACAGAAGAACGAGTTTGGATCATATGTTTGGGGGATGGAAACAATAGCTCAAGAAATGGGGATTAAAGTTGATAGAACAGAAGCGCCTTCCTATGATATGTTCGAGTTATAATCATAAATGGTGCTAAGAGGAGTTGGAGGTGTAATAATATGGATGGTAAAAGAATCCAGAATTATTGGTCAAATGAGATGCAAGCCATGTTGGATACTTATAAACAATTTCAAATATTAATTCCAGCAGAAAATAGAAATGGAGCTGCCCATAACGGAGAAGATGGAAGATATGTAGAAACATTAATACGAGAATATCTGAAGAGATATTTACCAAAAGATTTGGAAGTTTTAACGGGATTTATTTTGAGACCAGCAGTAAAAACAGGATTGAAAAATAGAAGCAGGAAAAATGAAGTGGACAGCCATTCTACACAGTTAGATATATTAATTTATGATAGTGCTAAATATCCTATTTTTCAGAGATTTGGAGAAAATGTTACAGTTCCACCAGAGGGCGTTGTAGGTATTATTTCTGTGAAAAAGAATTTACATGAAAATGATATAGTACATGAAGCTCAAGCATTGAAGGCTGCATCAAAATTATGTCGTTGTGTCGATGATAATGGTCAACATTTAAGAGGTCCATTTTTGGCTTTGGTGTCAATGGATGCATTTGAGAAAAAAGAGAAAACTACGGAACAATGGATTTTTGAAAAATTAGAAGGAGTTTATTCTAAGGAAGATGATTATTTTGATGATCTAATAGGATATATTGGTTCGTTTAATAAATGGAGCATTTTTAAAAGACGTCCTCAGGATGGAGAAGTTGGAGAATATATATTTTTTAATCACAGTGAGGAAGAAGTACACATGGGATTTCAGTTTTTGTTAACAGGAATTCTGAGTGTTTATTATGACAAGACTCGTAACTATATCTCAAGACCAGGATTTACAGCGTTTCCTTCACATAGGTCATGTGACAAAAAATTGGGTGATATAGAAGTTAGGGCGATTAGATGATTATTTGGTGGGGAGTATTTCAAATGGGCTAAATATGTTACTCCACTTTGAAAATCCATTGCATATTTTGATGTTGTATAAATAAAGTTGACACCTTATTC
>ULOQ01037496.1_pt1 | contig 10273 bp, 7 predicted proteins | sample 1952741 | NCBI WGS metagenome assembly ULOQ01 (sample SAMEA4835608, study PRJEB28245) | human gut metagenome | biome: gut microbiome; material: fecal sample | place: Denmark | collected 2008
CCTGAAAATAGAAAAAGGCAGCGCCCACAATGCTTCCCATAATCACCATAGGATGCAGGCGGATGATACGGCGTTTGAAGAAAGTGCCCACGGTCATCCGGTTCCAACGGTCATCATAAGCATAACCGATAACAAAACCGGAAAGCATGAAAAAGAAATCCACTGCCAGATAGCCATGATTGATAATTTGAGTAAGATGACTGCCGCCTGCATGTGCTTCAAAAAGATGGAAGATAATAACCATGACAGCCGCCACGCCACGAAGTCCGTCAAGAATCTCATAATGCGGTTTCGAGGCAAGATAAGTAGTCTGTGTATTCATTTTGGTATAAGATATTTATTTATTCGCGTGCAAAGATAAGAGTTTTCTCCAATAATGAAACTGATAAATATCATATAAACTCTATCAATTAATTGACAAGTATAACAGTTGTCTTTATCATTAGATACATATCACTACTTGTACTCTTTTTCCGCACAAAAAACAGCTTTTATTATCCATAATAAAAGGGCTACACCTTTTCCTCCTCATGGCGTAGCCTTAAACACAAAAGGGTGTAGCTATCCAAGGCAAATGGTGTAGCCCTTTTTCAAGAAAAAGAGCCAAATGGGATGCTAATATGGAAAAATCAGTTAACTGCTTTTCTTATAACTTTTTACCGCCCACAGATTGAAGACCAATGCAAAGACCAACAAGGCTCCCAACTGCGGCAGCAGTTCGGCAAATCCGCCGCCACGGAGATAGATGGTACGCATTACCTCTACAAAATAGCGCAGCGGATTGATACGCGTAATCCATTGCGCCCACTCAGGCATACTGTGGATAGGGGTGAAAAGACCACTCATCAGAATAAGGATAAGCATGAAGAACCACATGACAAACATGGCCTGCTGCAACGTGGTCGAATGATTGGATATGACCAGCCCGAACCCCGACACCACCGGTAGAAAAAACAGCGCCATGCCGTAGATAGTGAGGAAATGTCCCGCCGGCAGAATGCCGTAAAGTACCCATGCCAGAACGAAACAGATGGTCAGCACCACAAAACCTATCAGCCAGTAAGGTATCAGCTTGGCGGCAATGAAAGTGAACTTGCCGACGGGGGTGACATTTATCTGCTCGATGGTGCCCGCCTCCTTCTCGCCCACCACATTGAGGGCAGGGAGAAAACCGCAAATCAGCGTCAGCAGCATCACCATGAGGGCAGGAATCATGAAAAGCTTGTAGTTCAGCGTGGGGTTGTAAAGGTTCTGCGTAGTGATGTCCACCCGGGAAAGCGGCTTCCCGGCAAGCCCTTGCGAAGACGACTCCGAACCCAGTTCACGGGTATAGTCACTGATGATGGAAGACAAGTAGGATCCTCCCAGACTGCCCTTCGTGCCGTTCACGGCATTGGCCGCCACCAGCAGGCGGGGCGCCTCTCCCTTCACCCAATCCTTTTCGAAATCACGGGGAATCTCCAGCACGGCATCTGCCGAACCTGCTTCAATGGCCAGCAAAGCCTCATCATATGTATCGGGAAGCGCTGTCAGGCGGAAATAAGTGGATGCACCGATTTTATCTACCAGACGGCGAGACAAGACGCTGTGGTCATTGTCCACTATATTCAGATTGATGTTCTTTATCTCCAGATTGGCGGCCCAGGGCATCAGTATCATAATCATGCACGGGAAAATGAAAATCAGCTTGGGCAGGAAGGAGTTGCGGAACAACTGCTTGAATTCCTTTTCAATGAGAAACTTTATCATAAGACGATATTTTAAAGATTTTAGACATAAGAACAAAAGAACAGATTTCCCGTATCCTTTTGTCCTTATGTTCTTCTGCCTGAATAATTAATATAAAATTCATATCCGCTCTTTACTCAAGCCGATGCTTGAATTTCTTGAAACTCACCGTTATCAGCAATACCGCCATCGTGGCAAGTATGCCGACCTCCATCAGCACAAGCGAAACATCCACTCCCTCAATCATCAGCTTACGCACCGCCTGGATATACCAGCGTGCAGGAAGCACAGCTGAAATGGCCTGCAAGATAACGGGCATACTCTCAATGGGGAATATCATGCCCGAAAGCAACATGGTGGGCATCATCAGCATCAGTCCGGACACCAGCATGGCGGCAACCTGCGTCCGGGTGACCGTGGAAATCAGCAGCCCCAGCGCCAGGGAGACAAAAATGAATAGCAGCGACACCACCACCAGCCAGAACAAGCTGCCCGCCACGGGAACATCGAGCACATAGACCGAAAGTAGAAGAATGGTGGTCAAGTTGACAAACGACAGCACAAAATAGGGCACCGCCTTTGCCAGAATGATGAAAAGCGGTTTGACGGGAGAAACCAGCAGGACCTCCATCGTCCCCGTCTCCTTCTCGCGCACAATGGAGATGGAGGTCATCATGGCGCAAATCAGCATCAGAATAAGTCCCATGACACCCGGCACGAAGTTGTAGGCACTCTTCATCTGCGGATTGTACAGCAGCTTGAGCTGGGGTACAATGGCAGCGGCATGCACTCCCGGCGGAAGCATCTCCTGCCCGGCAGAGGAAATGATGTTTGCGGCATAGCCTGCCTGCATAGTCGCCATATTGGGGTCTGTGGCGTCGGAGACAAGCTGCACGCGCGCCTCGCCGGTATAAAGCTTGTCCGAGAAACGCTCGCTGAAAACAAGCGCCATGTCAATCTCCCCTCTTCCGAAAGAAGCCTCCATATCGGCGGGAGAATGCAGGCGGCGGATGACGGTGAAGTATTCGCTTGCATCCATGCGGTCGATGATACGGCGGGTAACTACGTCATTCGACGGGTCGAGCACCGCCACACGCACGTTCTTCACCTCGGTGGTGATGGCAAAACCGAAAAGGATTATCTGCACGATGGGCATGCCCAGCAGAATCAGCATCGTGCGCCGGTCGCGGAAGATATGGAAGAACTCTTTTCGGATGAAAGATATGAATTGTTTCATTGTCTATATTTATATTTAGGCTCGGATAATGCGGATTTCACGGATTTTCAGTCGGCGGTTCGCACGGCTTGACGAGCCAGTTGTTGGAATACATCGTCCATCGTAGTGGCATTGAACTGCCGTTTCAGCTCCCCGGGAGTGTCGAGTGCACGGATGACGCCGTCTACCATGATGGAGATGCGGTCGCAATACTCCGCCTCGTCCATAAAGTGGGTGGTGACAAAGACGGTGATGCCCTCGTCGGCAGCCTGGTAAATCAGCTCCCAGAACTGGCGGCGCGTGGCAGGGTCCACCCCACCCCGTAGGCTCATCCAGAAAGACAATCTTGGGACGGTGGAAGATGGAGACGGAGAAGGCCAGCTTCTGCTTCCAGCCCAGCGGAAGGCTTTTCACCAGTGTATCCCGTTCCTTTTCCAGCCCGAGGCGGAGGAGCAGCTCATCCGTCTTGGGGGCAATCTCCGCTTCGGGGATGCCGTAGATACCGGCAAAGAGGCGGATATTCTCCCACACCTTGAGGTCTTCGTAAAGGGAAAATTTCTGGCTCATGTAGCCGATGTTCTTCTTCACTTCTTCGGGTTGGGAAGCCACATCGAAACCTGCCACACATGCCTTGCCGCCGGTGGGGCGGCTAAGTCCCGTAAGCATGCGCATGGCGGTGGTCTTGCCTGCCCCGTTGGCTCCCAGGAAACCGAAAATCTCGCCCCGATGGACTTGGAAGGAGATGTGGTCTACAGCGGTGAAATTACCGAACCGCTTGGTCAACCCTTCCACTTCAATCACCTTGTTTTCGTGGTTTTCCACCCGTTCGTGCTGCAAGCCCGGAGGGCAGAGGATGCCCGCAAAGCGTGTCAGGATACGGTCGGGGGTATCGATGCCTTTTATCTCTCCTTCGTTGATGAAGGCGATGCGGTCGCATTGGCGCGCTTCGTCGATGATGGGGGTGGAAGCAATGATGGTGATACCCTGCTCCTTCAGTCGGCGAAGCATTCCCCAGAATTCCTTGCGGGACACGGGGTCGACGCCCGTAGTGGGTTCGTCCAGAAAGAGGACATCCGGTTTATGGATAAGGGCACAGCTAAGGGCGAGTTTCTGCTTCATGCCGCCGGACAACGCTCCGGCGCGGCGCTTGCGGAAAGGTTCTATCTGCCGGTAAATGTCGCGCACCAAATCATAATTCTCCTCGATGGTGGTGTGGAAGACGGTGGCGAAGAAATTGAGATTCTCCTCTACCGTCAAGTCCGGATAGAGGGAGAAGCGTCCGGGCATATACCCCACCCGCCTGCGGATGGCTTTGTAGTCCTTCACCACATCCAGACCGCAGACCGAGGCCGAGCCTCCGTCGGCAAGCAGCAAAGTGGTGAGGATGCGGAAAAGCGATGTCTTGCCCGCACCGTCCGGCCCGATGATGCCGAAAAGCTCACCGGGAGCCACTGACAGAGAGACACCCCGCAGGGCTTCCACGCTGCCGTAACGTTTGGAGATATTAGTTAAAGTTACAGCCTCCATACATTCCTATTTTCAGCATCCCGTCATTCTTCACGGCAATCTTTACAGCATAGACCAGATTGGCGCGCTCGTCTTTCGTCAGGATAGTTTTTGGAGTGAATTCGGACGTATCGGAAATCCAGGTGACGATGCCGGGGTATTCTTTCCGCACTTCCTTTCCATAATCCGCATAAACCTTCACTTGCTGCCCCAGCTTGATTTCGGCAAGCTGCTCAGAGGTGATGTAGGCACGGAGGTAAATCTGCTCCATATCCGCCACTTTGAAAAGAGGGGTGCCGGGAGCAGCCAGTTCTCCGGCTTCGGCATATTGGGCAAGGACGGTTCCCGTCAGCGGAGAGGTGATGTGGCATTTGCGCAGCTGGTCTTCTATCTGCGCCACCTGGATGCCGACAGAGGAGCTTTGCCACGTCAGGCTGCGGTCACTGTTGCGCAGGGTGGAGTTCTGTGCGTCGAGCTGCTTGCGGAGGACTTCGAGAAGGGACTCGGCATCATCGAGCTGCTTCTGGTTGGCGGCACCCACACGGAGCAGATTGGACACACGGTCGCGTTCGCGTCGAGCCTGCACAATCTGTTCCTGAGTGGCGGCTACTTGTTTCAGGATATCAGGCCGCTGGCCTTCCACGGACTTGACACTGGCCTCCAACTGGAGTTTCTTCAGATAGAGTTGGACGGTATCTATAATGCCTACTTCCTGCCCGTCTTTCAGTGTCGTGCCTTCCTCGATGTCGAAACTCAGCAGTTTTCCAGACGCCTCGGCAGAAACGATGACTTCGGTAGCCTCGAACGTTCCCGTCGCATCATATTTCGGAGTACCACCGGTACAGGCGGCAAGGAGAAATAAAAAAGGAAATAATTTCAATGATTTCATACTATTTCAAGTTATAAATTACGGATTATAGTCATTAATTGTTCAGCGTATATTTCAGCTGCCAGATGTTCATCAGCAACTGCACCTCATGCAATGCCTTGGTCTGTCGTGCCATACTTTCATTGGTAATCTCCCGCAGCATATCGGTCACGGTCATTGTCCCGTTCTGCACCTTGGCCTCGGCTGCACGGCGGATATTCCCACGCAGACGGATAATCTCGTCATCATCCGCCATCTGGCGGCGCATGGATACAATGCCCGCATCCTGCTGCGTAGCCTGCAGGCGAATGTTGAAAAGGAACACATCCCGGCCGGTCTCTATCTGTTGGCGGGTATTGTCTATCCTGCGGCGGTCGTTCTTCAACGTATACAGACTGCCGAAATTCCAGGACATGCGCACCCCCGCCATGTAATAGGCGTTGAATTCATCTTTCAGCATATTCAATCCCGGATTGCCGTATGCCCCTTGTACAAAAAGGCCGAAACGCGGCATCAACCGGGTGTTCAAGGCTGCCTCCTGCTGGTGGAGTTGCTCTCCCTGCGCATCGTACCAACGAAGTTCGGGGCGGTTGTTCATCTGCCGGTCTATGTTTTCTTCGGCAGCCGGTTTCAATAAAACCGTTTCGGAAGAGAGATCCTTGCCCGTAAAGGCAGCAAGCATGCTGAGGTATGCACGGCGGGTGGTCTCCAATTCCACACGGTGCTGCCTGGTGTTCAGTTGCTCTACGCTGACTGCATCCAGGTCGCTCAGGGTGGCGATGCCATTGGCTATATAGTCGGCTACCTGCTTGTGGGTTCTTCCTAAATCTTCTTGCAAGAGGCTGTTCTGTTTCAGCTGTTCGTCCAACAGCAGGATGCCGAAAAAGAGCTGGTTCACCCGGTCAGTCAAGGCATACATGTCTACATGCTGTTTTTCCAGTTCCACTTCCGAGGCGGCACGCGTCAATCGTTTTCTGGAACGTATATCCCCACCATCCCAGAGGGTCTGCTGCACTTCGAGCATCACCTGGTACTGGTCTTTCGAAGCAGTCTTGATGTCGAGATTAGGGATTTCGACCGGTAGCCGGGTGATGTCACTCTGGTACGTGGCCTTGCCGGATAGGGAAAACTGGGGCAAGTAACCTTTTCCGGCATTGGAGAGGTCGTACCCGCGTGCCTTTTCTATCAGTCCGTATTGCCTGACCAACGGATAATTGTCTTGCGCCCGGCGCTGGCACTCTTCCAACGTGAGCTGGGCATGTGCCAGCATGGCGGCAAGAGAAAGGGTAAAAAAGAAAACGGTTCGTTTCATATCCATTCTGTTTCTTGTTTATTCTACATGGTTTTGTTCTATACACATGCAAAGATAAAGGCATAACCCTATAACCTTACAATCCATTTGTGCGCAAAGATGTTCTAATAGTACGACATTTCGTAGAAAAAGACAAATAATAGGAACACTTTATTATCTTTGCGGTGGAAATATACATTATTCATAAAGGGAAAGATATGGAAAAGAACAAACCGATAAGCGTCGCATTCGAGGACATCCGCAACAATCCGGATTTTATAGAACATTCCGAATACAGATTTATAAACGACGATTTGGGAATGGTCATCAGTTTTCAAGCAATGGGATTCAGGCTATTCCGCACCCAGCAACCTTATCGTGCCAAAGAAGGAAGGATTGTACGCATCATGCAAGGTAAGGGCCGAATCTCCATCAATCTTATCGAATATGAAGCTACAGCCCACGATATTATTATCATCCCTGACAATTCGCTGATAGAAATATCGGAAGTCAGTCCCGACTACGAATTCCAAGTTATCATGCCCACTGCCAATTTTCTGCCCGTACTACAGAATTCCATTCTTTCGGAAGCTTATACACGAAACGGAATCCGCCTTTCATGCAACAACGAGGAATGGGCACACATCAGCAGCTTCTTCTCTTTATTGTGGAATATACTACATTGTTTGCCCTACCGCCGCGGAGCTGTACAGCACTTGATTGTCTCACTTCTCTATAACCTTAAGTATATCCACGAGCACACATGCAAGTCAACTCCGGCACGCCTTTCACGCCAGGAAGAGCTATTCCGCCGCTTCATCGCTTTGGTAAACCAACACAGCAAGCACGAACGCAACGTCAACTTCTATGCCGACAAGCTATGCCTGACACCGCACTATCTGAGTTCGGTGATACGTGAAACAAGCGGGCAAACCGTGATGCAATGGATTAATCAAGCAGTTATCCTCGAAGCCAAAGTATTGCTGAAACACAGTGATCTGCTGGTGTTTCAAATATCAGACGAACTGAACTTTCCCAATCCGTCGTTCTTCTCGAAGTTCTTCAAACGTATGACGGGGATGACACCGGCGGAATACCAGAAACAAACCTGACCTCAAAACAGCTGTCCTATACGGGAGCCTGACGGTCCGTCGCAAGAGTCCGCTTCCAATGCCAGCATCCCTTGTTTGGCTGCCAGTCCACCGGCATAGCCTATCAGCGTATGGTTGCTGCCCACCACACGATGGCAGGGGATGAGTATGGAGAGGGCATTTGCCCCATTGGCAGCCGCCACCGCACGTACGGCTTTCGGATTGCCCAGCTTTCGTGAAAGCTCGCCGTAGGACACTGTTTTTCCGTAAGGGATGTTCTGCAACTCCTGCCACACCGTCCGCTGGAATTCTGTTCCGACTGCAAGCAGTGGAACATCGAATATGGTCCGCTTACAGGCAAAATACTCATCCAACTGAATGACTGCCCTTGCAATCACTTCCGAAGTGCCTTCCTCATAATCGGCATGCAGCGCCTGCCGTATGCGCTTATCAACGGTTACTCTACGTTTCTCGTTCAGCATCCAGTCGCATAGGCAGAGTTTATCGCCGAAAGAGCCGAGGAGCAACTCGCCATAAGGAGATTGATAGTATTGGGTCAAAATTGTTTCCATCGAACTTAGTTTTCAGCAAAGATAGCAAATTAAATTATCATTTGTACTCCGCCCACGACTTGATAGCCAAATCATCCGGCGTCATCGTGCAGAATGCATTGATGAACGCACTTGCCAGACGGGCATTCGTTATCAACGGAATATTGAGGTCGATGGCGGCACGGCGTATCTTGTAGCCGTTATCCAACTCGCCTGCGGTGAGGTTCTTCGGAATATTGACCACCATGTCTATCTCCTTGCGGTGCAGCATGTCGAGTGCCTGCGGCTGGCGTTCGGGTTCGCTGGGCCAGTAGACGCGCGTATTCTCCACACCGTTCTCCGTAAGGAAATTGCTGGAACCACCCGTGGCAAATATCTTATACCCCTTCTTCTGAAGCATACGCGCGGCAGAAAGCATGTCCACTTTCTGCTTCGGAGTACCGGTAGAAAGCAGGATATTTTTCTCTGGAATACGATATCCCACGGAGAGCATCGCCTTGAGAATGGCGCAGGAAGTATCGCTGCCGATGCAACCCACCTCGCCCGTGCTTGCCATATCCACACCCAGTACCGGGTCGGCCTTCTGCAGACGGTTGAAGGAGAACTGGCTCGCCTTGATGCCTACATAATCCAAATCGAACAGATTCTTGTCCGGCTTCTGTACCGGAATGCCGAGCATCACCTTCGTGGCAAGTTCAATAAGGTTTATCTTCAGCACCTTGCTGACAAACGGAAACGAACGGCTGGCGCGGAGGTTGCACTCAATCACCTTAATGTCGTTCTCGCGTGCCAGATACTGGATATTGAACGGACCGGAGATGTTCAGCTCACGGGCAATCTCGCGGCTGATGCGCTTGATGCGGCGCACCGTCTCCACATACAACTTTTGTGGCGGGAACTGGATAGTGGCGTCACCGGAATGCACTCCGGCAAACTCGATATGCTCACTGATGGCATATGCGATAATCTCTCCGTCCTGCGCCACAGCATCCATCTCCACCTCCTTGGCATGCTCAATGAACTGGCTCACCACCACGGGATGTTTCTTGCTGACATTCGCCGCCAGCTTCAGGAAGCGTTCCAGCTCCTCCCGGTTGGAACAGACGTTCATCGCAGCGCCGGACAATACGTAGGAAGGACGGACCAATACCGGGAAGCCCACCTTATCCACAAAGGCGTTGATGTCCTCCAGGGAGGTCAGCGCCCGCCATTCGGGTTGGTCTACACCAATGCGGTCGAGCATGGCAGAGAACTTGTCACGGTCTTCGGCATTGTCGATGCTCCTGGCGCTTGTGCCGAGAATAGGTACCTTCTGCGCATCGAGGCGCAGGGCAAGGTTATTCGGTATCTGACCACCGGTAGAGACAATCACCCCGTGGGGATTCTCCAGTTCAAGAATATCCATCACGCGCTCGAAGGTGAGCTCGTCGAAGTAAAGACGGTCGCACATGTCATAGTCCGTAGACACGGTTTCGGGATTGTAGTTTATCATGACACTGCGGTAGCCTTCCTGACGGATGGTGTTCAGGGCCTGCACGCCGCACCAGTCGAACTCTACGGAAGAACCGATGCGGTAGGCGCCGGAGCCCAATACGACGATGGACTTGCGGTCGCCGAGGTAACGGACATCATTTGCCGTACCGCTATACGTCAGGTAGAGATAGTTGGTCTGTGCGGGATATTCGGCGGCAAGGGTATCTATCTGCTTCACTACGGGCAGAATGCCTGCACTCTTGCGGAAATTGCGGACGGCAAGGATGGCTTCTTCGCCGTCCATTGCTTGTTCCAAGCCGAGGGCACGGGCTATCTGGAAATCAGAGAAGCCTTGTACCTTGGCTTTACGCAATAAGTCTACGGGAATCATTGGCAACTCTCCATCAGCCATAAAAGAGTGCAGTTCCCTGCTGGTATCCATGATGTTCATCAGCTTTTCCAGGAACCAACAGTCTATCTTGGTCAATTCGTGTACCTGGTCCACCGTATACCCGGCACGGAAGGCTTTGGAGATGACAAAGATACGCT